>JGI24698J34947_10000013_pt1 | contig 44223 bp, 52 predicted proteins | sample TergutMp193P3_FD_34947 | JGI IMG/M metagenome (IMG submission 34947) | reverse complement strand
CTCGTTCTCAAGCTCCAAATGTATTTATCAATTTGGAAACATCAAACCTGACAAGGCGGCAAATTATGTCAACTCTTTATGGAGCAAGGAATAAGGTTGGAACCGATACAAGCCATGGGTATTCATACTATAACAAACACAAGGGCGGCAGGATTATTCTCAAGATAAAGGGTTATGACAGCCTGATTTATTTAAGCGTGAATGACTTGAAAGCACCTAAATAAAAAAACACCGGACGCAGAACGTCCGGGTATGGTACGGGGCGGAATATCGCTACCCCAGCCTCGCATCTTAAATATACCGCACTTTTCGGCTTTTGTCAAACATTTTTTGCAACGTTTTTCACTTTTTTCCCGTTTTGACTAATGCAAAACGCACATTTTCGCCATATATAGGGTGACGTATTTTCAGACCTAATTTTTTATCTTAAAGACAGAATATCATAGGTTTTGCGTTTTGTCAAGCATTATTTTGAAAAAACGCAATTTTTTTTTGCGTTTTTTATTCGCCTAAAAAATTGTCTCAAGATTACCTCAAAATATGCCGAAAATGCTGTGCTATGCAGAATTTAGCGCCGTTACTTACGCCTAATCAAGCGGCTTATGCCCTCAGTATCAACCCGCATACACTCAGCGTATTAGTAACCAACGGTATTATACCACACACCTACATACAGGACAACGACCTGCAAGAGCTCCGTTTCAACCCGTACATTCTCGATGACTGGCTGCAAACAAAACCCAAAATCACATTGAAAAATGAAGAATCCATTAGCAGCCTTCGGGAATATTATAAATCGCAGCACCCGGACACCATCCAGTCGCTTAAAACATTCGACAACAGCTTCGCCGCCAAACAAAAAGCAAAAGGATACAGCCTTGCCAAAGTGCCTAGTAAAAAATACGGATTTTTATACTATGTCCGCTACATCGAAAAAGGCAGGCTTATCTATTCAAGATGGAATACCCACACCAAAGACCGCGCGGCAGCGGAACAATTCGCAGTAGAAAACAGAGAAAAAATACTTAATGCATACTACGCCAAACGACAACCACAGAGCTCCGACAAAAACCTGTACCATATCCTTAACAATTATTACAAACCCGACTCACCGTACTTCGACGAGGCTAGAAAACGCGGAAGAGTTATCAAGGAGGCGACGCAGAAAATGTACCACCGCTGGACGCGCAACGTGCTCGCCCCCTTCCTGCGGGATAACAGAATAACGTCTTTCGACGACATAACGCCCCCACTCATAGCAAAAATGCAGAACAAATTACTCGCCAAGGGGCTAAAACCGCAGACCATAAATCAAGGCGTTAATGGCATGAGCGCCGTATTCCGCCACATGGTAATGAACGGCGTTATTGCCGAAAACGTCTTCAATAAAATCTCCCCGCTTAAGGAAAACCAAAGCTCAAAAACCCGCGCCTGTTATGCGATAGAGAAAATTACCGGCGTGTTTAATGTAAAGTGGCATGAAGAAATTGAATACCTCCTGTGCCTGCTAATCTATACAACCGGTATGCGCAATAGCGAGATAGAAAAAATACGCCCGCAGGATATTATTAAAATCGGCGGCTGCCATTTCGTCAACATCCCCGATAGCAAAACCGTAAACGGCATCCGCATCGTGCCGCTGCACCCGTTTGTGCTTGAGAAGCTTACCAGCTTCATCAAGAAGCGCGATATCTCAAAAGATTCATATATACTCCCTGTTAAAGGCAGGCCGTCGCTATACCAAAAAGCAACTACCACACTCTGCCGAAAACTGCATCGAAAGCTCGGCATCAAACCGGAAGAGGCAGAAGAATACCTGTCCGCGCAATACATCACCTTCTACTCAGGCCGGCACTTCTGGAAGACCCTGATGAACGCCAACGACCTCGGCGACATAGAGGAGTACTTCATGGGGCATAGAGTCTCCAACGACGTCGCCAAGCGGTACAACCACCGCGACAAGCAAGGGCAGGAAACGCTGCTCAAGAAAGCACGAAAAGTATACGCAATACTAGATAGATGGGTGTTCAAACAGTAAAGCCCTCAGCCTATTCCCAGCGCAGACAGATATTCAGCGCCGCACAGTCCTCGTAACGCTCGCAAGCCGCCCCGATACCGTGAAACTGCGGATTATCTTTAATGAAGCCTGCCGCTCTCAGCAGCCGTTTAATAATACCTAGCATATAACCTCTAAAAACGCCGGGTGTCCGATTTGAACGGACGGCGATTACTACCTATAAGGCTCCAGCACGGGTTCCCCGTTTACCCTATAGGCGTTTGAACGTCTGGACGCTGGTTCGTCTTCACGGTTAGGCCGCTCCCGCAACCCGGCAAATTTCTTAATTATGCAACTACGCTACCGACAACCGCAGCACCATATAATAATTTCTCCACTTCTTCTGCCGGCTTCGGGAATATCTTGTACACATCCTGATCACGCATTGAAATACACAAACACTCCTCGACGTTGTAGTGTAATATCGGGTGCTTTATACGGTTAGTAGCGGTCTCAATAAAGTACTTGTAAATAGACAACTGCCATGTAACATAGCCCCGTTTGAATACGCCATTCTTAATGTCAAAAATCCGCAGCTTTCCATCCGGCCATTCTTCGACTATATCAACCGCCGAGGCATACTGCCTAAAATCAGACACCAAAACCTCGGAATGCTTTTGCGCTTTAAGATGATCACGCGCACTGACAACAACGTCTGCATTATGCCACCTAGCGATAAGCCACCGCACACTGGGGTGCACTGACCCGGTATTGCCGGTATTGATAAACTCCTGTACCGCCTTATGGACGTGCACCCCCTCCTCCGCGTGCTCAGATACAAAAGCATTGTCGTAATGCAGTCCCAGCCTTCCCGATATAAGGCCGGTCACACCGGAAAGCTGCCTACCTTTGTAAAAATACTTGTGGTTCGCTTCATCAAACATAACACCGGGCGCTAGTAATAGACTCATTGCCTATGCCTCTCATAAAGCCCTACAATAAAGTTAAGCTCCGGGTTCGTAAGCGCCTGTACCTTCCCATACTCCTTACGGAGCTCATCCAGCCTGTTTGTCTCAGCAAGCACCAGCTTCCGATAACCCGCCCCCGCCATCCACTGAGCAACCTGCGGCTGGGCGAAATACTGCGCCACCGGCACATCAAGGTAGCCTGCCTTATTAAACAGAAGAAGGCAGGAAAGATACACCGCGTTGTAGTAGGTGTCAATGTCGCTGTCTTTCCACGCGACAGGAATGGCGTCGCCGTTCTTCTTGCGCAAAACCGCCGCCATCTCCTCATAAAAGTCAAAATTGTCCATCTCCCACGGGTCAATATCCACATGAAGCCGCTTCGCCTCTTCCGTGACCAAACCAACCAGCACGTCAGGATGAAAATACCCCCACACGACCCGCGGGTCAAACCGCGCCATCCGCACCGTATCATCCCGTGTCTGTATAAATAAGGGCTCCTGCCCGCCGCCGCTCATATATAACGTGTCGTTAATGCTTACCAGCGCCCTCACCGCGGCGTCCCCAAGACGGCTCTCGTGCACTTCCCCTGTTACAAAAATCCGCGCGGCGACCAGGTTTTTAGCCGCTACCGTCTGTATAACCGCGCCGTCCATAGGCAGCATCGCCCCCCGCGCCGTCCAAGCCTTTCTTTCTCCCATAGCCTCTCCTTTAGGCATTATGCCCTATTTTTGCTTGTTGATCGAGCTTTTCTTCCCGCCTTTCTCATTATATTCTGACCGGTACTCGACGTGCTCAGCCTCAACCCACGTATCTGCGCCGTCGGTCTCAAGGCGCCCCACCGCGCGAATACCCCTGCCTTTCATTGCGCGTCCGCGCGCGGCCTCGACCATATGCGGCGCGCTAAAACGAATGCTAAAATTGCCCACCCGCTTCTTCAAGTCGTTGCCTTCCTGATAATAGCGAGTCGACGTAATCCCAAAAGCACCACGTTCTTCCCCCTCGCCGCCCTTGTAAAACACAGCGTCCTCTCGCAGCACGCCCTCAATCAAGATACTATTCAAATGATTCATGCGCATCCCCCATTCCTCCTCTAAAACAATCAAAACATATCCACGCCGCATAGCCACCACTACGGGCAGCCAAAATACTGCGCCTGTTATCAAAAAGCCGCCCACATCTTGCGCACCTTACAGTCCGCCTCTCTTTCGCGTCCTTGACCTGTTGCCGGATACGCCGCGCACGCTTCTTTTTCCTTTGCTTAGCTGTCATCAATGCTTCTCCCCGTTACTGAAAGTTTAATCTCACGTATTGCTTTCATGGATTGCTTCCTCTGGTGGTAACAACCGCCCGCAGAACGGACAGTACTTCATATCCATTTCGTGCCCCCTGTAAAATAATTGATAATCTTTTCTGTTATACCAACACGAGCAGGTGCGCGGATTGCCGAGATCGCACTCCCATTTTTCATTTAGAGCGGCAACTACGAATTTCTTGAACTCGTCCAGTAGTAGTCCGCCGTTCTTAAAACAAAAGTTCGGGGTCGTCGTGAAAATTACCCACAACTGTTAATAGTTCACTAGACAAAAGAAGACGCTCACTTTCCTGCAACTGAGCATAAGAAAAACCACCAAATGTCCACAAGAGGCGCTTAGCGTCCCACCTTACTCTCTTTATATGCATATCACCCTCAGTAGCAGAAACTACGAAATCATCCTCGTAAATTAGCCGATTATTTGTATCCAACAAGCCAGTACACCGCCCTACAGAATCCTCATAAACTATCTTTGGATTATCATTAGCTTGGTAAATAAGAGATCTTCCACTATTCGTTAAAACATAATACCCGTATATCCACCTACCATCCCGTTCAGGGTCACTATGCTTTAATCTACCTCTACACCCCATCAAAGCTATCTTCATACTGTGCCTCCTCTATTTATTACACCCGCAGCCATTCCATAGCGACTCCGGCTCTCCCAGCTTCCTTAACTGCCTCATCCCTAACGCCTTATAATCCGCACCATACGTTGCTTCTACTAAGGTATAATCCCCCTTATTTGTATGATCCACATAAAGCTCCACACAATCTTTTAAAAGGCACAGCGCTCCCCGCACCCCATGAATAGTCGCTCCTGTAGTATTCTTTTCACATCTTGTAAATAAATCCTGTAGTACATCGTGATTCATTTGCAGCATAATCCCCCCTCGCAAACCGCGCCGTATACTTCCTCAATAGTAAGAAACGGCACAGGCATCCCGCCCACCAGATCATCAGGTATCCACCAATACAACGCGCCCTCTAAGCTAAACCGCCTCATAGCCTCCATAGCGGCCTCGTTAACCCCGATACCCCCCTGCCGCGCTTGCAGTAACCAGTCACGATCCGCAAAATACCCGTTCTCCGTCACAAGCTGCCCGTTCAATATCATATTGCGCAACCTATCCAACATACACGCGCACGGCCCTGAATCCGGGGCGTCCTGCAGGCACTCAGCCTCATCAGGGCGACAATCATCAGGCTCGCTATGCACACGCCCGCGATGAACGCGGTAATCCTCGCAACAGGTGCAATCCACCGTGTCCAAAATGTCCATCATGATATCTCCTTCCGCGCCACAAATATTTCCGCGTCGCCCTTACGGTAAAATATTGCTATAAGTTGGGTATCCTCCAGTACATGCCAACAAGGCAGCTCAAGGCACATAGACGACTTAATTTCATATTTATGCAAATTAAGCCCAAGCCTGCACCCTGCATACCTTTTGTATCGGTAACTAAAATCCCTCATATCTTCGTTATCCATATACCCTTGCAAGCAGTGACTCACAAACCCACGCTCGTTATGGCACTGGTACTCCGACGTACTATGATACGGGCATTCACCACATGTCCCCGGTATTCTCATAAAGCCTCCATAAAGCCCACGTCAAAAGAACATTTATGGATTGTCTGCGTGTTATTCCTCACCATATATTTCCTCCTCACCTGCAACACCTTTACTGTTCCTACTTCTAAGCCATGCATTGTACGCAGCCTCATCGCAATCGTCATAACTCATGTCATACACATAGGCACTTCCCGCGGCTTCCGCCGTAACAAGGCTGCCATGTGCCCTGTACGGCGTCGTATACGGATATGAATACCCAGCGCCATATGCGTAAGGTCTATCCTTATATGACCCGTTAGAAAACCATAGGCCGTTAAACGCCTCCCCCAGATGTTCATTGAAAATAATAAAGCCCCCGTCCTTCTTTAAGACGGCCATCTTACCGTGCCCAATAGCCGCCCCCACTAAACCTTGTATACGCGGGTCTTCCAGCTCATCCGGTGAAAACTGCTCAAGATACGTCTTACCGAAAGATTCAGAATCGGTCATATCCGCCTCTAGAGGCTCCATGTCAATAATCCCGTTGTGCGCCATCGCGACACCGTTGCTCAGCTCAAAAGGATGACAATTGTCAGTATTAATTTTCCCGTGCGTCGCTATCCGGCAATGCAGCATAACCGGGTACGGCTCCAGAACCCTCAAATCCCTATAAAGCCCCTTCCAGCCAAAATAGCCTTTTTTAATATGTACCCCGTCATCATCAACCCACGCGATCCCCGCGCCATCAGGATTACTCCGGTAACAGTTTTTCAAATACCTCGACACGGGCCACTTTACCCCCGCCGGTTTAACCGCTATTACGCACATAATGCCTCCTCTTCAGCCACCGCCACAGGCAGCGCACCCACTGTCTTTATCAGCCCCTTCACAACAAGGAAGGCATAAAGATTTGCCACCTCCCCGCTATGCCTCTTTATCCAGCCGACAAGCCCCTGCCATGACGTCCGCAAATTTACATCCGCCGTATACCGGTACAGCGCGTACACAAACTCCAGATTCTTGCGCACGCGATCCAGACGCAGGCTGGAGTTAAAAAGGCGTATCTCCAGCGTGTTGCTTGTGATGTTGAGGGCAGCGTATCTCGTGCCAAAAGGATTCTTCTTTACCGACACATCCTCCCGCACCTTTGCGCGCGCTATGTCATTAATTCTCAAAGACGCCCACTGATCCAGCCTGCCCCGCTCGCGCTGCGATATTGTCAACAGATAATCATAGTTACGCCTGTTGTACAGCAGCGCGAACACGCGCAAAAGCTGATCGCCGCTCCAAGCGTCAAGGCTGGTATGTATGTGGATGCCGCACCGACCGCAGACCTCCGCGTCACAGCCTGCTTCCCGCGCGGGCGCTAAAACCCTTGCCTCGAACTCCGGCCAGAACGCCTGCCACGACTCAAACGTGCGCGGATGCGTTACCACCTCAATGCCGTTGCTAAGCGACCCGTCGGATTCCAGATACCAATCACGTTCATCCTTATCCACGAGGGCATTAATAACCGAAATATTACCCCGGCTACCGCCGCAGCATTCCATCTCCAATTCCATGCCGAAGTACAGATGCTCCGACGAAGAAGCATAATTACCCGGCAAATTATCCCGCGTGTCATGAAACACCGGAGGCAGCTTTGCCCAATGGTCGTGAAAATAGTGCAGCGCTTTTTTACGCTCGTAACAATCCACGCAATAAAAACTGCCGCCAAATTCCCGCACGACCTCCCGGCGTACATAATCGCCGCACCGGTCGCACACTACAAACTGCTCGTTTTTGCAGTCAGTACAATACCAATGCCCGGCAACGCTAGTCATTACGGCCGTTAAATGCACCTCACCGCAGGATGTACAGCAATGATACTTCTCTTCGTAACAGTGCTTGCACACGTATCTATCGTCCACGACGTATGCACTGTCTTTACGTATAAGCTCGCCACAATGGACACATGCGACATACTTCTCTTCACGGCACACAGGGCATATATCGCTGTCGTAATGCCGATAACCGTGCCCGTCGCCGACCTCAAATACCTCTCCGCAGTCGGTGCAGATTTCATAGTCATGTATAGTAAAATCCTTAGCGGGAACGCAACCTCTGGGCATCGCCAACGCGAAATATTCCTGTTCCACCCACAAAGTCAACCCAATTATGTGTGCTGCACAGATTTTCTTATGTTGTAATATCCCTATCAACATGCGGCTGCCATCAACACGCAACACACGAGCAAGCATCATGTACCCGTTAGCCGGCGCTGAACGACCCATACCCGGTATACCGCGCACATAATCGCCAACCTTAAACGGCCGTAAACTTAAGTTTATAGAAGAGTATTTCGGCACAGACGAACCAATATGCGCCACGCTGCCCCAGCGAACATCATAGATTTCGCCTTGGTATTTAGGAGTACGATGCTTTAATACGCGTACTGTAATCGGATATGCACGGTCCAGATCAATGGCCGTAATCACACCTACCACCATGCCGGAATTAGTAATCGAATGGCCATAACCGTCCAAACCCCGCACAAAGTCACCGACCGCGAGATGCTGCGTATCATGCACAGGCGCCATCCGTAAAAGCTTCTCGCCAACAAGTTTAAAGGCATCCTCGCTCGATATAGTCCGCAAAGTACATCCCGGCAGGACATAAGTGGCCCCCACACAACAAGAGTCTCCATGATCTATAACCCGCACGCGAAAATCGTCTCCAACTGTCCCAATAACACACCCGGCGTGCAGATGCCGAACAAATACTGAGTCAGCATCACCCGCGCAACCGCATACATAATCGCCCACACGCATACCTACCTCCTCATAAATCAACTTGAAACGTTAAATTGCCGCATAAATATCTACAACACGGAGAACCCGCGCCTAAAGGCGAAAAATATTTTTATATTAAGTACTCTTGTGCCACGGCACCCCGAAGCCTACGTGCCTTCCGTCGCTCTTGCGGAAATACCCGCAGTGCCCGTGCAGCCCTCCGTTGACCGGGCGCCTCCGGTACAATTCCCAGGCATCCACTTCGATAATCTCCCCGCCATCCATAACCTTGATGCAACCCGCGTCGCGCACAGTAAAATTACGCATCGTGTCGCCAAAGAGGCGCATGCTTTTTTGTGTGAACCAAAGACCGTAAGGATTATTCTTTCGATACAACGCCTTCAACGCTCCCACGGTCATAATGACACCTCCTATACCACCTTTACCGCCTTCTGCCGCAAGCCTGCCAGCATGCAGTACCCGCAGGCGTCCGCCCAGCAGGCAAAATACAGAGTCCTCCCGCACCCCTTTTTCCCCTTCCCGCGCTTCCCGCATACCTTGTACATCCGCGCCCCCTTCCTGCCAAGAAACATATATATTTAATTTTTACCCACTACGCCCTTCCTGCCCGCCGCAAGCCGGCTTACGGCTTCCCTGTGCATTTTTCGCATACAGATATTTTTCCACGCCCCGCCGCCCATGCGTCCATGAACGGAAACGCCGCCGCATAAATCAGGCGACCTACACGACCCTGATACCCCTGCCTGCCCCGTTATGCCGTTACCAGCTCCAGCATGGGTTTCGCGCGCATATACGCGTTGTAGTTCACACGATCTGCCAAGGAAAGGCTGTCCAGATACGCCCCGCTTGATTGCCGGCAGGCGCTACAAACGCCCACGCGACAGTCAAGGGCGCAGCGCCTCTCCCTGCGGGCTACCTCCTCAGAGATGCCCAGTATGTACTTTGATGGATACATATCATCCCCCTATACCACCGCTAGGGCGGGTGCGAAGCTGCAACCTCCCGCCCATTAAAATATTCAGGCGTATACTTACCCGGCTTATTGTTATAACTTGCTGTGACATACGTACAGCCGCCCGGATCGCAATACCGCCCGTCGTCCTTATACATAAAAACCCTTTGCCGCGATGCCTGCGGCGCTTGATTGCAAAAGAAAAGCCGCCCCGGAAAATGCCTCTTAACTCGCATATCCAGGGCGGCTGCAGGAAGTCTTAAAGCCGCTTGCAGTTGCCACGGCCAGCCGCGCGGCGCGCTCCCCTACAGGCAGCGCAGGGCGCGACCCCTGCCGTACCGGCGCGATAACGCCGTACTCCTGCCTGATAAAACCGCCATCCATAATGCCTGCCTGACAATTCCCTCGTTTACTCGGGCTTGCTGCCCACAAGGGTGAATGTAAGCCCTGCCTGATACCTTGCTTCGGGGTTAGCCGGATTTACCAGCTTGCCCGTGCCGTAAAACCCTACCGAACCGGTGGAGAAATCCTTCGCGGTCGCGTACAGGCGACCCCACTCCCTGCCCTCGTTGTCCGCGACAACCAATTGCAGGCTTGACGGAGCCTTTCCGTCCCGATAGCCTTTGCCCTTTGCCATGATGAGCCTCCATATAATTTATTTATATAAACGCCCTAAATTAAGGGCGCGTATATACGAATACGAAAATACTGATCAAAAGGCCGGTCAAAAGACCCATGAGATAGCCTTGTACGAGTGCCATAAAATACCCCGTTTTTAGATGATATTGTATGCGTTATTTATGAATAATTATAAAAAATGTATGAAAAAATAGCGCAAAAATGAAAAAATTGAGCCTAATCGATGATGGTATTCTTATAGCCAAAATTGAAAAATTTGTATAAAAATCATCATTTTTAACTGTTTTATAGTAAAGAACAGTAACAAATGCGAAGTTTGTAGCAAGAGTTATAGATACGCAAAATTAAGTCAGACTTAATTTTGCGTATCTATAACTACCGTATTTTTGAAAATAAAGGCTTTTGTTTTTTGTTAGTTGTAATTGGAAATAAGTACTGAAATAGGAATCCGCGAAAAAATAACGGTTTTTAATTGACTGTACACATATAGAGTATCATAGAAAATAAACCGGGTCAATGGGATTTGAGAATTTTTTGGTATACCCTATACGCGAAAAAATAGGGTTTAGTGGCACTTTTTGGAAAAAATAAACATAAAAAATTATTATAGAAAAGTGCCACTAAACGCCAATTTTTTGCGTATAGGGTATATGGTTATAATATTTAACATAACTTATGAATATTGAAAAGTATATTAGAAAATTATTTCACAAAACGCCCATAAACGGCTATTTTTTTAATTTTAACGCTATGTTGTATGTAATACTTTTGTAATAATGTGATAATTATCGCAGATTATCTACGTAAAACAGGTATTTTTTAATGCATAATGCTATAACAGACTTTAGTAAAAATTAGGTAAAATTGGCACAAAAACAGGTCATTTTACCCAAAAGTAGCAAGGTTTTTCCAAAAAATTACCGATTTTCCCGTTTCCAGAATTACACCTAACACGGAAACTAAAACACCCTAAAAAATAAAAAACGGTAGTTATAGATGAGCAAAATTAAGTCAGACTAAAATTAAAACCGTGAAAAACAAAAAACCCGGTTCTTTTTTGTTTTTTCTACATTATAAAAATATTTTCATTTTTTTGAAAAAATCGCTTGACAGAGTACTAAAAATATGATAGATTGTAGGTGTAGTGCAACAAACTACTAGTGCCTATATAGGTACTAATCATGGTACAGGGGGTATTATTATGAATACTAGTATCAATGCAAGGGGTGAATTAAACCCCAGCACAATGGCGCGCGTGTATGCTTGCGCGATCATTTTTCTAGGTTCCATGCGTTACGCGCGCATAGCGGAGCGCGCCGAAAAAAACAAGCGGTGCATAGGCGCGGAATCCGTAGCTTACACGCTTGCAGCCCTCAAGCGACTTAAAAAACAGGGTTTGGCGGGTAATTATGTCGGCGCGCTTGATATTTTGGAGCGTGAGCAAGTAGGGGACAGGGGAAGTCGGATTCTTGACTATATGACCTACCGCCCCGATGACGACGCTACGAGGATCAATAAGATCAATCAGGCTTGCGAGACACAAGAGACGCTGGGTACGGCAAATGATCGCGGGCGCGGGTGTGATTATTTGCTGTCTATAGACAACGGGAAAACTTTTATGCCCCATTACCCCAAAACCCGCAGGGAGGGTAAGGAACAAAATAAGCGGAGTATCGGCGCGGTTATGAATACCCTTTATACACAATGGGAATCGCGGGAAGCGAACGCCGACCCGTGGCAGATTGTGGTTAACGGGTATGATCAGCAAGCGGATCAAATCGCGGGGAATTTGCGCAGGTGGTACGCCGAGTACGCCGACAACCAGAGCAAGACGGTTAAGGCGCGTCTATTGGAGCTGGCAGATTCGGAGATATCGGCAAGCTATTTAATGAGTAGCAATAAAGCGGGGAAGGATAAGGATATCGCGATCCGTAGGCTTGCCAATAGCGCACGACGCTTGTATGAGCGGTTCCCCTATCGCACGGTTATCACGGGGATACAGTTTGTTAACCAGATACGCGCTTATATGCGCAGGGGGGATTAGGGGGATACGGAGATTCTAGGGGGTATAATAGCCCTCTAGAATCTCCTGTTAGAAAAAGTACCTTGAGGAAGTTTGGCGCACGGGTAAACCCTTCTCCGCGCACGATTTTTAGGCCTTCCTGGTAGAATTACACCTAACGCTCCTTTGTGCCCTTGATTTTTGTGATGAAATAGGTTATATTTGATATACTGCCGGAACTGGCCCGCCTTTTAGACGGCCTCCTGTTTGTTTGTTGCACTACAGGGTTCCGGCAGTTTTTATTTGGTCAATACACTAGTAGTGCCGGTGTTATCGTGCTGTTGCAAGGCGTATGCCTTGAGTTCCAAGGGTACTGTAATGATGCCCCTCGATATGGCGTAGACTGTCGGTGTATGCGTTTTAAGCCTCTTAATCTCTAGACACACTTTGATCTTTTATTTTCAAAACAATCCAGGAATCCTTGCGCGTAAACGCCTCTTTTTCGCGTATTAGGTATACGGTTCCCGCGTATTAAAAATCAAATCGTTCAGGGAGGATATTATGCTCAAAGAAATCGTAGCGGCTATAGGTATAACTATAGTTTCTGAGGGTTTAGACGCCACGAGCCCTGTTGCCCTCAGTTTGATAATATTCGGTTTGCGCGTGTTCGTTAGGGCCTGCTGGAAAAAAGCGGCGGGAGGCGGGCGATTCGCGGTGAACGGCGGATAAAACGCGCCTTTGCGGGGCTGCGCCGCATCCGCCCCGAAAGAAGAAAATTCCCTTGAAACGCTTGACTTTTTGAAATTCCGGTCTATCATGCCCCATGCCAAAGAAAAAGAAACCGCTGGAAGATTTTTCTCTGCCTCCCGACAAGAGTGATCTCGACCATTTCAGGGTGTTGGTGCAGAAGTGCATCGAGGCGTATGAAGAATCGAATAACGACTCTTTGGCGCTTGATTTTTGTGAGGTTTCGGATAAGCGCCTCCGCTCATTAATCCTTGACGACGAGGAATATAAACGCAAGACAAAAAGCATTTATGCCCGGCAGAGGCTTGAGGAGGTCAGGGAACTGAAGTACCTCGCGAGCCTTGCTGCAAATGGCGGCGGTGACAGTGAAGCCGCTAAAGGCGGCGGAGAAGACAGGGCGGAGTATTTACATCCGAGCGAGCGGGGGGGAAAGAAAGCGTTGAAAAAAAGCGTCGCTGTAGACCGCGATATGCTCAATATGCGCTTTAAGGCGGCACAGATGATACGCGAGCTGAGGAAGGATATGGCCGACGCCGCGGGGGATACCGAGCGCGACACGGTGCATCTGGTGTTTGTGCCGGAGGCCAGGGAAGATTTCGATAAAGCGCTTACGGTCGAGCTGTGCAGGGGAAGCGACGATGCCGATATAAACGCGCTGGTTAGGGCTCAAGAAGACGTGCCGGAGGGCGCGGGTGGGAAACTGCGGGCAAAAGGCAGAAGCATAAAGGCTGTCGCGGGCGGGGAAGGTTTTTTCGATGTTTTGCCCGGTGGCGAGGTTGTGGAGAAGGATTACTGATGGAGGCGTTATGCAGAGGGTTATGATACTGTCGCATCAGAGCCGCTATATGCTGGCTCCACAGACATTTCCTGACATCCGCTGGTTTTTTCTTTTGACCGGTTACGGCGCTGGAAAGACGCGCGCAAATGCTATTTCCGTATTGTACGACGTAAAACGGCTGCAGGGAAAGAAGGACAGGGCGGGAGATTACGTTAGGCTCCTGATATGCGGCATTACGTTAAGCCATCTGGAAAAGACGCTGCTGTTGTACTTTCGGCAGTATTTGGACAGCAGTAAGACCGAGTATATCGAGAACAAGAAATACAATACGTTTACTATCGGCACGGTGACGGTTTTACTGCAGCCGCTCGAGAATCCGGGGGATATTTATGGCTTGGACGTGCACAAAGTATATGTCGAGGAGGCGGATGAGCTTACTACGGATAAAATGCTCGAGGCGACTCAGGCTCTTAATGAGCGCTGCCGCCAAGTGATACCGGGCGAGCGCAGTCCTTGTTTATGCTTTGGCAGTACGTCGCAGGGCCAAAAGGGCCTGTACGCGCTGTATAACCACTTTAAGAAGACGGGCGTAGGGTTTCTGCTTATCCGCGGAAGGACGGAGGATAATCCGTTTCTGCCGAAAGAGCTTGTCAGGGACATGTACAAGATGTATACGCCTGAAGAGCGCGAGGTTTTCATGCATGGTTTGTTTCTGGCTATCGCTAAGGGGCGGGTTATCCCCGGCTTTGACTGGGCGAGGAATTATGTCGGGTATGATATGGACGCGGATTTGAAGCCGGGCGAAACGGTTTACTGGGCGCAGGACATCAACAGCGGCTTTAACCGCGGTTCTGCCTATAGGGTTAAGGATGGGGTCATTTACTGTATTAAATATTACGATTTTCCTGATTTGGACGGGGCGGCGAAGGTTGTGCGGTATGATTTCCCCGAGCAGGTTATTAAATGGCTGCCTGATGTGACGATTAAGGATTCGTTTCCTGCTTTCGCGAGGGAGCTGCGGCGCTGGGATATAAAAATTATCTATCGGAAAAAGAGCCCGTTGGTTGAGGATTCGTGTTTTTTAGTAAGTAAGCTATTTTATATGGGCAGGCTTATAGTCTGTAAGGTTGCGAGGGATGTCGCGGAAGCGTGCGCCCTCGCTATGCGCGATAAAGACAACAAAATTCCAAAAGGCGTCGGCAAGTCCTCGCCGATTCACGCGCTGGACGGGGTGCGTTATGCGGGGGTATTCATTGTTATGACGCACCCTGATTTCGCTGATGTGCGGAAATTGATAGCGGAAAAGAGGGCGTCGCTGCGGGACGATTCGGCGGAAGGGCCGTCTGTAAAACAGTTGCCCAGCGGCTACAGCGAGATTGATCCGGTGGTTTATATGCGCAGGAGTGCATAAAAATAATAAAAAATTTCCCTCAAAACGCTTGACATTTGGAAATTCCGTGTTACGTTGCCTGCATGGAAGATGGGGATGCCCTTGCGGGCGGCGGGGATGATAGCGGCGGGGACATAATTATATCCGGGCCGGACGACGGCAGTGAAGTCGATGATGGGGGCGGTAAGGTAAAGTTCACTTTGTCTCCGGTGTGCGTGTACCGCGTGGATTTTGAGGATTGCACGTCGAGGATGTATGCCGCTAAAGACGACAAAGAAGCCGTCTGCCTCGCGGAATTTTCCCGTCCGGGTATAGCCCGGCTCCAGGTTTCGCGCATTTACAAGGACGTGTGGGTGCGCAGGAGGGTCTGAGTTGGAAGGGCATGTAAGTGTCGATTTGACTTCAGTGCCGAACATACTGGCTATAGGCTGTGTGCTGGTAGTTGTACTGGTAGTGGTTTCAATCATTGTCACCTTGATAGTAAAGAAACTGGGCATCGTGTCTATTGGCCCTATTAAGATGGAGCAGCAGAGCCAGTCGACTATGTATGACATGAACGAAAGGATACGCGATCTTGACGATATTTGTCGGAAAAATATGCGCCAGGCTACCGGGCACATCAAGATAAATATTGGCAACGTGTTCGCCGGGCTGGAATTATGCACGGTAACGCGGATTGCGTTGTTTTCGGTAATGCGTATGCCGCTGTATGAGAGCATTATGAACAATCATTTTACTACGGAGCTTATGCCCGGAAGCTACGGCGCTTACCGGGAACGGATTATTGAATATATCCGCGACGAATTTGACGCCCTCTCTAATGCACTCAAAGGGGCTTCGTGCGGCAAAGAGAAGTTATTGGGATGGGATCAGATCGGCGATGGGGTTGCCAAATGCGTTGATAGCTGGCTTGTCCGTATTAGCCGCGAGGTTATATCGGTTTGCGAGAAGAAGATTAAGGTGTATGAGGGATATACTTACGACTTTGAGAAAGTCCGTGATGCGTACCGTACCAGCATTTTGCAGGAGTGCATTACCAAGAATAAAAATTATATCTCGGTACTGCAGGCGCGGCTGGCGGAGAGGTTATAATGGCTCTTTGGCGGGATATTTGGCGGATTATCAATTCTTCAAAGACGTCGACTTATAGTACGAATAAGGCAATCAGGGTGCGGGATGGCACGTCTTTCAAGGCGCTTCCGTATACGCGGCAGAGTGAGATTAACCAGCTTACCGCGGCTGAGGAAATGCTGCATTTTACAACGTGCTGCGGGATTAGGGATTCCGCGGGAGTGCCGCGTATCGACAGCTTGAGTGATGTGCGCGAGCGTTCATCGAGGATGATTCCGCTTGTTTTGAATAACTATAAAACCAAGATGCCGGTTACGGTCGCGGTGCGTGACGCGATTGCGAATATGCCTACCATGTCCGGTGTGCACGGGCAGGACCCGGCGTCTATGAACGTGATAGCGCCGAATCTGTACATCAGCCCGTGGGAGGCTGCGGCTGTTTACAGCCAGAAAGGGCTTCCTGAGACCATTATCAACAAGAAAGGCAAGTCGCCGATGCTTAACGGCGTGCGTATAAAGAACCCTAGGTTGTCGCCGGAGCAGCATGACATCATACGGGATGACATGATACGTAACAATATCGCGGGTAAAAATGTCGAGGGCATCATACAGTCGCTTATTTACGGCGGGGCGCTTACGTTTCCTATATTCAAAAAAGACAGTCCCCTTTCCATGCTTCTGCCTATTGAAGGGCTGTTGCGTATGGGTATAGTCGGCAAGGGGTGCGTTGATCATTGGGTGGTGCTTGACCGGTGGAATACGGTGCATCTTCCGAACTGGAACCCGACCTCACGTGATTTTTTGTATCCGCGACAGTATTATATACCGTTTTTGGGGTCGCACGTGTGCGGCGAGCGGTGCGCTCGCATCGTGACCGCTCCGCAACCGGGATACTGGTCGACGTTGATGACTATGGGCTGGGGTATTTCTGATATTCCTGGCTGGATCGAGTCGGTGTATAACTATTACAACGTTATGTCCGCTATACCTACGATGATTGCGCAGATGTCGATATTGGTGCGGACTATCAACGTGGACAGCTATATGGCCGCTGAAGGTATGGATATTTTGCATAATGTTGATTTTGACGCCACGCTTAAAATCCGCGAGGCTTCCATGAATAACCCCATCAATATGGACGTCATTGGTGATATTAAGGCTCTCCAGCGCGATTTTAAGGAAGTGCCGAATCTTGTGCGTCTTATCCGGCAGGACGTCGGCGGGCGGGCGAACATACCCGAGGAGCTTTTGTGGTCGAGCGAGCGCGGCGCTTTTTCTTCCGGCGACCCGACCGAGGGCGCTCAGGAGAAGCAGTGGGAGAGCGTCAAATACATCCACCGCGACGTTGCCGCCCAGTTGAAGAATATCGCCATGATTGAGGTTATCAACGCCCTTGGCAAAGACCGGGATGTTCTTTCTGCTCTTCCCTATACCACGATTGAGTTTGATAACCCGATTGTGGCCGGGGCGGACAAACGGGCGGAGATAGGCGCGAAGCTGGGGAAGATGGTATTTGATTTAACTGGTTCTAAAATACCGAGTGATGTCTGCATGGAGCTTATGCAGTCTTATGGCGACGATGAGTTTAATGTTCGTTCTGACATTTATGAGGATTTGAAGCGCCGTCAGAAGGAAACGGATGAGCGCGAGAAAGAGCGCCACAATAAGGAAATGGCGCTGCTTGACGCGCAGGTTGACGCGGCTAAGAAGCAGGCGGAGAACGCCGGCGGCGGTCTTTTTTCCGGTTTTGGTAAAAAAGGCGTGCCTGGCGGTAAAGGATATTCACGGTTGGAACAGCATCAGCATGAGAAAAGCCGGGGTACGGCGACCCGGAAAGAGGGCTTGGCGCGGGCTGAGGGGAGGGGGTGTTGATGAAAATTTTTAGAAATATTTTCATCAAAACACTTGACATTTGGAAATTCCGTGGTACGGTGGCGCAGGATGATAAATGAAGTGGCGGTGAATGTTGCTGATTCTGACCCGCGGCTTGCGGTGAAAGACGCAATATTGGCGCGTTCCGGCATCTATGTTTACTCGCGTGATGACGTTGAAAAGATGGGTCTTAGCCCTAAACAGGTTAAGCCGTTTTATCGCGAGTACCGCCCTGCCGGTGTTTTAATTAGGGCGAAGGATATGTTTGCGCTGGTTCCGGTAACGAAGGATCATCCGCCGGTTGATATAAGCGCGGATAACTTTCACCAGTATGCATCCGGCGTTACCGGCGGCCCGATTGAGGTGGTAACGCTGCCCAGCGGCGAGGTTGGCTTGAAAGGCAAGATGGCGTTTTTTACACGCGCTGCGTTTGATTCATATATGGCCGGCGATAACCAGACGAGCGCCGGGTACGACAAGAAAATCGCGTATGCGGATGATCCCGATACGTCGGGGTATGACTGGATGATGACGGAAATAGTTAAGGTGAATCATGAAGCGGTGTTACCGCGGGGGCGCGGAGGCAGCGATGTCCGCGTATTAGATTGTGCTGCGGCGCATAATGCCGTCAGTGGAGGTAGCGAAATGGCAGGAGAAGTGAAGAAAAAAAGCGGCTTTTTGGAGTTTATAGGCATACGGAAGCCGAAAGACGGTAATTTCAAGTTTTCCAGTGTGCTATTGGAAAGCGTGGCGAAGGTTCACTCTTTGGATCAGGCCGGGCTTGAAAAAGAGATCGGTGGCGTCATGGTGCATGTTAACAACTTAGGGGACAGCGAGCCGAAGGAATTCTTGGTCGGGGCGGTGACGGACTGCTTTAAGAACCCGGTTGAGGTTATTGCGCAGAAGGATGTTGTCGCGAAGAAGATTGACGAGCTGTATGCGAAGTGTCAGGATGCCGACGCGGAAGCGGTGAAACGCATTTTGGACGCGGCGGATGATAGCAGCGGCGACAAGGATAAGGATAAGGACAAAGACAAAGACAAGGACAAAGATAAAGATAAGGATGGCGGTAAGGATAAAGACAAGGGTAGTGACAAGGACGTTAATGCGAAAGACACGGCGTTTGATCTCGCTTCCGCTGTTGATGCTGTCGTTCAAAAAGCCGTTGTTACCGCGTTGGACGGTATTGATGGGAAGATTGATGCCAGTGTGAAGAAGGCGCTGGGTATCGATGATAAGGATAAGGCAAAGGGTGACGATCGCACGGTGGATACGAGCGCTCTTGATGGCGGGGGTGCTGGTGCGGATGCTTCATTTCTGGTACGTGGCATCTTTGGCAATTAACAAAGGAGGATTATAATGGCGGAATTTGGTCCCGGTATGCCGATGACTATTGGTGGTCCTGCGCAGCTTTGGAAGGGCGGCGTTAAGACAAACGGATTCTTAATGGGAAGCGTGAACAGCCGTGTTCCCGCTCTTACGGAAGGTTTTTCCGGTATAGTGCTCGATCCAGGCAACCCTATGTACGCGCGTGATATTGTCGCGTGGGGCAGCGGGTTGTGGGTGGACGTCGATCAGGCGGATGCGAAACCGGGCGCGCGGTTTTGTCAGGCTCCGGCAGCCCCCGGTAAACCGCTTCTGCTTGGTGTGCTCAAGTTTAATCAAGGGTGGCAGGCGAGTAATCCTGTCCAGCCTTACGGTATGCCCGCGTACTCAACCGGCACGGTTATACGCAAAGGGCTGGTCGGTTATGAAACCGCGCTCGCTTCTGCCGCGCAGGCGGATAATTACGCGAAGTATCTGATCGGCGATGCCGCGCAGGATATAGCTGCGGTGCGGACGCTGTATGCTGACTGGATTGACGCATGGAGGACAGCGGCAGCCGGGTCGAAATTAGGGCTGTTTATTGACAATGCCTCGGGTTTCCCGATTGTCTCGGTTGTCACTGTTGCGAATTTGGCTGCCCCTGCTCTTGTCGGCTGCACGTTTGCCGGATTTGCCGAGGTGCTCGCTAAAGAACACGGGCGCATTTATTTTGATATTAACCTGTAAGGTAAGGAGGTAAGAGGTTATGAATGCACAGAGTATTTTGAATGTCTCCAAACCTTTCGAGGGTTGGAAAGAAAAAGCGGAAAAAGTGCTATACGGTATGTATCCGCAGCAGTTTGAGACAGGCCATTTTAACGCCATACATGTTGGCTCTAATAAAGACGCTGCCTCTAATATGATAGGGGGCTTTAAGGTGCACGGCGGCGCTGTTCAGCAGAGCGCTTTGTATCTTGAGACGCCTTCAAAGATGTTTCCCGGTTTTGTTGTTGACAACAAGGAAGCGTTGAGGCCGACTTTGGCGGTAAAGGTTTCTGATGCTGTCGCGGCGCTCGCGAACAGCAGGGTCGAGCAACTGGTCGAAGGCGGCTTGAGCGTTGAGGAAGCGCAGGTAAAGGTTGCGGATGGCATCAGTAAAATCGGGTACTTTGACACGAAGACGCAGCAGTTCACTGTTGAGCCGGTTGCCACGAAGGCGCTTGACGCCATGTTGGAAGGGATGCGCGTTCCGTACTGGAATGTTACGCAGGTTCCTAAAGTGTACAAACGCCCGTATTTACGGGGTATGGCGAAGCGTATGGTTTCCAGTATGGGTGTTCCGAATATTTGGGCGGATGCCGTTCAGATATTCACCGCTGATTATGAGGGTGCCGCTCGTGTCTCCAATGTGGCACACGCCCTGCCTGAGTTCAATACTACGATGGCCGGGGCAAGCAAAGTTGGCACTATGCTGTCGAATATCGTCAATCTGGTCATCGACTATGAAAGCCCGCATCCCGGCGAGCAGGTTGTTAACGGGCGTATCGGTAATTGGCTGGGCAGCTCGCTCATTGCGGATCGGGATATGTTTGCCGATTTGATGCTCGACATTCTGGTGAACGTCTTGACTTATTTTGGTCATCCTGAGTCGGGGTTTGAAGGGCTTACCCAGATCGCCATGCGGGATGGTTGCTATACCCAGTATGACAGTGCCCGCGCTCCCGCGCAGTACTTGTGGGAAAACGACGGCGCTGGCGGCGGCAGTGGCCCGGTTAACTCAACTGTGGGCGCTGACTTGTTGTTGATGTTTAACCACTTCATCGCTGACCGGCTGGAAGAGATGTTCTTCCTGCCTACCAACATTGTGGTCAACTGCTCCCCCATTATGTACAAAGTGTTCAAGTGGTCACAGCTCTCCAAGGTGTATAACCAGAACAGTCCGTTGACCATCATAGATTCCGCGTATCAGTCGGATACCCGGATGGTGGCTACGGTAGCGACTAAGGCCGGCAACCAGCTCGAGCGCAAGATTGAATTCTGCGCCGACCCGATGCTGATGCCGAATACTCCGTTTAACGCTACCGACGAGGACTTAATGTTTATTACGTTCCCGGAGATACAGTCGGAGTTTGAGAATAACAACCAGCTTACTGATTTAGTTATGCTGCCGGAGCTTATTTCCCGCATGGTGCTGCCTTCAGCGCCTGGCTATCGGGAAGGCGTGGTGCGGACGGCGCTGAAGAGGATTGGATCGTTGCTTTGCCCGGTGGCAAAAACGGTGCATTGTTTAACCGGTATGGGTATAAACGGGCGGTATACGTCGTAAGGAGGCGGTATATGAGTGATAATAAATTGGTGTATGTGCATAACAAGCATATAGCGCCTATTACGGCTAAGGCCCGCGATGACAAGGGCAAGGTAGTTTTTGCTAAAGTGTTCCAGCCGGAGCATACGGACCTTACTACCGGCAGGCAAATCAGTACCGGCTACACGTCTTTGACTGAGGCTGAACTTGACGCCTTAAACAAGTCCAGCAAGACGTTTGTGCACTATAGAGACAAGTTGAATTTGCTGACAGTGCAGGACGATTTGCCCGCTTACGCAAAAGCGCCGCATGAGGCTTTAGCGGATGCGAGGGCTGAGTCCAGGCGTCTTTCTGCCGCGCTGGATGTCGCTACGCAGGAGGTCGCAAGGCTTGAAGCGGAGCTGCTCGATGAGCGGGAAAAATACAGCAAGCTGGAATCAGCCTCGACGGATGCGGAAAAGCTGCAGCCGCTGAATGATTTAATCAGTGAGCTTACTGCGCAAAAGACAGCGTTGACGACGTTTACCGCGGATAAATTGGCTATGCTGCTTGATCTTGTGTCTGATGGTAAATCCAAGATCGGCGATGTCCGGAAGTTCGCGGCGGAATCACTTGCGGCCTATAAAGGGCTCGTTGGGGCGGGAGGCGCGTAATAGTGGCCGATGCCGTATTTGTTGACGGCGTGCCGGCGAAGATTACGATACATGACTTCCGCCGCCATCATTTGCAATTGTTTCCTGATTTGGAGGCTAGAGAGTATGACGATTTAATAGCGGACGCTGTTGATGCGGTATACGCTATGTTTCCGGGTGTGGCGGAATTGTGGGATTGGAAGTCGGAACGGCACGCGCAGATTTGGTTTGATAAAACTACGCTGTGCTACCGGCTTTTGACGGCATGGTTGATACAGGATCGGTATCCTGAGTTGGCAAGTAATTATACCTCGTTGAACGGGGTGAGGCTGGAGCAGAAAAAGGTCGATGGGGTCATGTTGAAGTTTCAGCGTGATCACGCGGGCGAGGCTGAGGCTGCGGCGGCGAATCCGTTGGCGGCCTTGCGCAGCAATGATTTTGGGCGCAAGGCGCTGCTGATGATACAGTCTGCGGCGAAACGCGCGCTGCTGCGCAATTGCCGGTTTGTATAGGGAGTGCGTGATGCAGTTTGAAGAGGCAAAAGACGCGGGTTATTTTTCGGTGACATATACCGTTGTGCTGGGGCAGATGCGGTGTGTACCGCAGGTCTGTTATAAGCTGAGCGACGATGTGCGCCTTGCGGTTGAAAAGATGGTGCGGGACGGCCTCGCGCAGATTTACAGCGATGAGGTGCGTTTTATTTCCGGTTCTCCTGTTCCGGTTAAAAAGCGTGCTGCTTCTCCCCGTAGAACGCCCGCCTCTCTGCATGAAGCTCTGGGAAGAGCCGCCGCTATTTCGACGGTATCGGCGGTCAGGGGGATGTTTAGAAAGGGCAGGCGTTCAAAGCCGCAGAGGGAATTTGAATAGTGGCTGAGGTTGGCGGGAATATGCTCATGGCGTTTCCTGAGCTAGTAAAACCTTACGAGGTTTTTAGGATGAAGCCTCGCGTCGGAGGCGGCTACAGCGCCCGGTATGACAGGCGGGAGGTACAGGGATACTGGTCGTGGCGTAAGCAGACGAAAGAAGATATTGAAGGCGGCCTTAACGCGCCTGATCATCAGGCAACGTTTTGGGTACGCAAGCGTTTTGCGGCTGAAAAGGCCGTGGTTAGCCAGAATGACTTCATGGAGGTCAATGGCGTTATATTCCGGGTCGTCAACGATCAGGATTTTTCTGTTGAGGGCGGGTTTTACAAGTGTTTAATGCAGCGGATGGCGGGGCCGACGGATTTGCAGGTGTCTAATACGAAGGTAGCTGATGCGGTAAGGAGTGATTACTGATGATAGTGAGTGCGACGAAATTTTATAGGCCTACTCGTGCCGACCTTACGGGAAAAGAACGCCGGTTTGCCGAAGCCGGGCTTAGTAAGATGTATCGTTGCAGCACTAAGCTCGACGTTCCTGATTTTGATTTTTTGCTGCCGTCTGCGCCGCGCCCTATTATGACGCGCCGTATAGCGCAGGTAGGCAAGGATACGGATTTTGATACTGAGCTCATGGAAATGGGGCCGTTTCAAGTTACCTATAACTTTTCAAGCGCGGTGCGCGACAATACTTTTCCGACAAAGATAAAGCTTCCGCTGGCATCGTCGGCGAAAGGAACATACGGCGCGTCGGGCTGGTCATACCGGATGCTCTATGAATTTTTGTGCGAGGTATATAATAGTGGCGAGCCATTTATTGACACCTATTTTAAGAGCGTGTTTAAGACGAGGCCGGCATACCGGAGGTTCTTAGCCGTCTATGACGAGATTAGGCAGGATGTCAACGCTGAACAGCTTGACATGTTTATGAACCTGTCTCTTAAAGCTGACGGCACGCCTGATATGCGCTTTAAGGAGAGCAAAGAATTCAAAGATTTCGCGGTATGGCAAAAACCGCTTATCAAAGAGGGATGCAGGAGGGTTGCTTCCGAGATACGGAGGGATATCGAGATATGCCTTCGTACCGGGAAGCTGCCGCTGCGCGGCAGGCAGGGCGCGGCGGTATCCCGTAAGACACAGGAGCTGCGTAGAAGGTTTGTCGGTCTGCACGCCAACAGACTGTTTTACGCTTCAGGGAGGCTTATAGGGCACTTGAATATTTATGTGGAGGTAGACGCAAAGGAGGTGCAGGCGGCATGAGCGGCCCGGATATCGAGTACGAAGGCGTGACATTCGCTAATGTACGCGCTGCGTTGTGCGCCACCTACTTTTGGTATAAAGATATGCCGGTAGAAGAATGGGAGGCGTCGTTGCGATACGTTGTCCCGTCGCAGCATAACTTTGAGAACCCGATTGAGCCGGGCAGTCAGGATACGTGGATACAGTTTTGGATTGACGAGGATGATCGCGCGACGCAGGATTTTAGCACCGCTTCCGGGAACCAGACGTGCAAGACGGCGGTTATTTCGGTGCGTTTTTTAGGCGTGCGCGCGGAAACGTGGGCGAAAGCGTTCCACCACCTTATAAAGAGGCAGAGCGTGCCGTATTACTTCTACGAGTATTGCGACGCGCAGATGTTTGACTATATATCGCCGATTGTGCCGATGAATGTCGACTACTTCGGCGTAGGCAATACGACAATAGCGTTTGACCTGAGTTTTACGCTGGCGTATTTGGAGAATTTAAAACTCGACTGGGAGCCGCTTGGGTTTATCTCACTCGGCAGCGGCGAGATGAATTAATATAGGAGGTACGTCGTGAATTACAATTTTAGCGGCTCGATCAGTGAGTACAACATGAATTTTGCTTCAACTGTGGATGCGGTTGTCGATGAGAAAAGTGAGCTTTTTAACGCTGTTTCAATCTATGTCCCGATGTCGCTGGCAGAAGCGAATATCATAGATTTTGATCCGGCGTGGGTTTCCGCGGAGAAGCCGGCGGTGATTCAGTGCACTTTAGGTAACTACAAGAAGTACATGACCGGTAAGCTCTTGGATCAGTGGCAGGATGTCTTCAGGCAGGATACGAACTCCGATGTTATCCTGTACCTGATTGTGTTTTTGGACGACGAAAGCGCCGCCGGTATGTGGAATATTGACGACATCAGCATTAAGTTCGCGCCGATCACCGAGGCGTTCAAAAAGCTGTACTTCATATCTTTTATAAAGGTTTTGTTTGACGGCACTTATGACGGCAGGCCGGCTCGGGTGGAAGCAGTGCCTGGCGAGAGAGCGTTTGCGGAAATCGCCTTTACCAACAACGGTGCGGATACGGTAACGGTTGCGGCGGGGACGTACACGTTCAGCGACGGCGTTAAAGCCTGGATTTTTGTGGTCGATGAAGCGGTGGCGTTGGCTGTCGGCGGTGTATTCACTGTGACGGCTGTAACTAACGATGTTGGCTCTGATGCCGCGCTGACCGCCGGGCAGATGAACGCTGAAAATATAACCCCAGAGCTTCCCGCCGATGTAGCGGTTAGCGTTGTATCTGTGCAACAGGGAGTCGATCCTATAGAGGCGTTGGAAATACCGTCGCGGTTTTTCGACTACGCGCTGGCGCTGGCGTATATGTGCAAGCAGGATTTGAAGCTGTCCTATTTTGTTAACATGGTCAAAGTTTCTTTTGTGGATGAGAAGCCGAATCCCGCCGATGTATGCTGGGCGCGATACAAAACGTCCGCGCAGGAGAAAGAGGCCATGCTCTCCATCGCGGACAATGATCGCAGTAAATACTACTGGGGCGCTCTGTATCTGATGGGCTGTGTGCAGAACACGTGGACGCTGGTGCATTCTGAATCGGTCAATATTGTCCCGTTGATCCTTGCCGCGTGGTTTGTCGAGCGGAATTCCTCGGGTAACTTTGTCGGGAACAAATTTTCTCTGCTTCGGCTGCGTGGCGCGCGGATTAAGCCGTTTGGTTTCCCGTCGTGGCTGAATAGCGAAGTCAACCAGAATGACCGCGACGGCATTGAGTTGCTTAAAGAAAAAAATATCGGTTTTTTGCGCACTATTGCGGACAATACGCCGCAGGAAAGCGCGGTGGATAGCGCGCGGAGTATTAACGGAGTGCCGGTTGGCGCGCAAATGATCTCCAAGTGGGTGGATTACACCAGCGCCCAACAGTGCGCCAAGTTCATTACGGACGACGGTACGGTAATTGACCCGGTGTTAACCACCGAGGACACGTATAGCAAAATACAGAACATCGTTATGAGCAATCTGGCGCTGTTTACCGGTATGAAAAGGGTTGACAGCATAGCTATGAAGTTCCCGGTGTTCGCTGTGGCGAGAGTAGGGCCGGGTGAGTTAAAAGCCGCCCGCGCATGGTCCGCGCGGTACGTGGATGACTTGGATAAAGTCACCATAACCGGCGGTATGGTATCGTAAGGAGGGGATAATGGCATACGGGAATAATAGGGCGGCGGCTAAACCGCGCGCTCAGGTTCAGACGGCAGGCGGCACAATTATCAAATATCGTAACCCTGTTTTGGCATACCAGATAGCCGATTCGGTTGCGGTGGATGAAATCAACGTCTCCCGCGCGCTCAGGCTCAACGAGACATTTTTGAACGCGCAGCCGCTTAACGACAGTTCAATCATTGAGCCGTTGGTCGACGGTTCAACAATTACTATCACGAACCACTCGTTGGCTGGCACTATGACGCTTCAGGTATTGCGCGGCAGCGGGTTAGTCGGTGATGGGGATTTTATAGCCGCGGCGCATTTGGTTATAGCGTCCAAAGACTCTATCGGCGGCACGCTGACAGTTATTGAAAGTACCGGTGAGAAGCGCCTTGTGACCATTTTTTACGGCGTGACGTTCAAAAACGTGCCGCATTTGATTAAAGCCGGCAACGCGCTAGTGCCGTATCCGATGGTTATTAACTACTCGGGGTGGGTGCAGGGCGTATCAGCCGGGGCTATCAGCGAAAAAACTATATGGGCGGTCGGTAATAAAGTCGGCCTCAGCGGGGTTTACAAGCCTTATTCTATCCAAGAGCAGGAAAGCACAGACTTCTTCAGGGGTAAACCGGTCGAGGGCCTTGCCAGCAACGGTGTAGACGCGGGTGACGGCGACACCAATACCGCTGATAACGACAAGGCGGCTTGGGATGAGTCGAGGCGCGGCATAGAAGCCACGCCGAGCTACTTGGCGGACGCCAGAGGCGATTCCACCATAAGGGAACACGCGGGGGAATGGCCTGATAGTCAGTAATTAGGGGTGCCTCGGACGGCGGGCGCTCGCTGATGCTCCTCTCGGCGCCCGCCGTCTGTTTTTCTTTTGCTTCTGAGGAGCGTGTTATTTATGTGAGGGGGGCTTTATGGGTAGCGATGTGAAAAAATTTTATGATCCGGACGGTGGCTGCACGTATTTTTACGATGAAGAAAGGCAGTGCTACATGAAGGTGTGCATGGTAGGTTCTTATACGAAACTGCCGCCTGTAATAAAGCAGCAAATTTTAGCGGCGCAGGAAGAGGCCAAACATACACTTGCGCTGCCGGTAAAATAATATATTTAGAGGGGGCTTTATGAGTGAACAAACTGAAAATCTATTATCTAATGAAGTCGTCAGGGCGCAGGCCGCCGGCTTTGCCATTGACGCTTCTATTCTTGATGAACAGAGGATGCTGGAAGCCGTGCGTGAGGATGTCAGGTTGAATTGTATTGAGTATGTATTCCCTGAAGGCGTAAATCAGGTGGATATGTTTGAGGAATGCCGCGCTTTAACCAGACTCGGCGATTTTGAGACTATGTATGACTTGACCATGCAGATGCTGCACGGCAAGCCAGTGGTCATTTTTCTCAAGAACGAGGATGGCTCGAAGGGCCAGTTGTGCGCTTTTCAGATAACCGACCGGTATATGGATTTGCGCAGCGTTGCGGCTCTTGACGCGTATCCGTATCTGATAACATGGCTTACTGAGTTTATGGGGGCGTGCCTATCAAAAAAATTTCCGCTGCCTGGCATAGGTCAGTCGCAAGCACAGGCAGCGGTGAAGAAGACCAAGAGCGGCAAGAGGGAGAAGCAACCGAAGCCGAAGGCGGTGAAGGAAACTTTGTCATAAAGGCGCATTTCGGCGAACCTCTTTTGTTTATCTGTTACGAGTTTTTACACGAGATGCACCGGAATCCGAAGAATTATGACGAAGTATTTGAATTTACGCGGTACTCTAAGGTGAAGAATATGCTGAAAGAAATGGCATTTGCGGCGGCAACGGCAAAAAGCGGGGCCGGCGGGCAAGCGGCTGCACATTAGAAGCTATGCGCGCGGGGATTATCAGGTCGATATAGGGGGCGGGTGATGCCGAGAGCAAGGCCAAAACCAAACGGGACGGCGATAGAAATATCGGGGTTAAATTACGGCCAGTATAAGGCCATTATGTCGCAGCTTAGGACGGGGGATCAGAGATCGCTGCGTGAGATGGGTCATATGTTTGCCGTTGAGGGGAACGGCGCTGACGGCACTATCAGGGCGATAACTAACGCGGCGCATGATTCCGATATAGTCAAGAGACTAGTAAGCAGCTTGAACGAGCGGTACTATAAGGAAACGGAGTCTAATCTGGACGTCGTGGCAAAAGGCACCCGTTTGTCTATTAGAAACAGCCACATGGATCACGCAGGCTCGCTGGCCGCGCTTAAAGCGATGGAGCTCAAGACCGCTCTAGGGGTCGAGTATGACCGCAGTGATAAAACAGTAACGCTGATGCATGAGGTCGGCAGAAGGGATATAAGCCATAGGGTGCGGGGGCTGAAGAGCAGGGCGACGCAGGTTGAAAATAATAACAAGGCTCTACAAAGGCTCCTTCATTCAGGCTATGAAGAAACCGATGAAACAGCAGAGGCCCATGAGCGGCTGCGCAATCTTGCGATGAGTAATCCCAGCCACCCTTTGGTGCTGCGGTATGCCGCGGGCATACAGAAGGTTATGAATAGGGTGGACAGGGCGAAGCTGCATGACCTCAGTACGCCTGAATTTGCCGCGGCAGTAGGGGAAAGCATGGATAAGCGTGCCGCCCGCGAAAACGCGCAGCTTGCGTGGGCAAAGAGACACAGGCAGCTCCCGATTGCGAAAGCTGTGATTAAGTCGATAAAGCGGCGGAGGCGCAACGCTACAGCGGGAGGGAGGCTTCTTAATAGGGCTATTGGTTACGCGCGGGCGACGGCTATGGGTGCAGCAATAAGTATTATTGGAGCGGCGGTTATAGGCATGGTTAAGTTTCTCTCGGAATTACCGGCTATTGCGGGTAACGTACATAAATTGGCATCTCAGGGAACACGATATAATATACCTGAAGAAAAGCTAAAAGAGTATGAGACTTTAGGGAAGCGGCTGACTGGAGATGATCGCGGTGTCGGTTTGATCGAAGGATTTTTAGGGAGTATTCAGGAGAGCCTTTCCAGTGTCATCAATAGTGATGTTAGTGGCGCTATAGGCCCTTTTGCGGCAGTGTCTGCAAGAGCTGGTGGTGGGGCCATTGCCGCAATGACGGCTTACCTTGATCCGAATAATAAAGAGGCTTCTAATCCCTTGCCTGTTATGGGCGCTATGATAAATGATGCCGCAAAGTTAACGTTTTTAAGGAGGTCTGGAGTAGCAGATAACTTAGAGCTTACGGATGCACTACATCGGAACCAAAGGGACCTTAAAGCCTCTGCAGCCGGTGGAAGCAGCGCTGCTGAATTTCTTAATTGGTTATTTATAGCATGGGAAAAGTTGGATGCTACTAAGCCGCAGGTGAAAGCGTCTATTGAGCACGCGGTGGCAAGAAATAACGGTAATTTTATTGAACTTATGATGACAGAAGGCTTCGGTATTCCATTTACAGGATATGAAATTGCTGGGAATGTCGATACCAATCGGGCAGAAAATGTTGGAGGGCGACTTAGAGAGTTTAAGACGGATGCTGGTGTAATTAAAGAAGGGATACTTATTAAAATACTCGCCGGTCTGGATCCTGTAATCAACGTACTGCGGCAGATATTAAGAGCTGTACTAGGAATTGTCGGCAAAGTTACAGGCGACTACAGTGGCTTGGATGCTTTTAACCAGGGCGCAGCCATGCAAAATATGGCAAAAATACAAACACTCAATAATCAAAAAGCATTTACTGAAGTAGAGGTTAATAGACTGCGTAAAGAGCACGGATTGCAGAATATGGTTTTACGTAAGGCAGCGTTTGAGGCTATTGCTTCTGGAAGACTCCCCCGTAATAGTGGTATGTCGTGGGAAGATGCGCTTGCATGGGCTAGTAAAGAGCATTTGCTTGAATATATGGTAGAGCTACAGAGTAGATATGCTTCTGAAGCTTATAATAACGGTGAGAAGGACGTGGTTGGTACTGAGCCGGCGGCGCTTGCCGGTTACGCGCAACGTTTCGCTTTAAGTGCTAATAATAAGCGTGTGAGCACTGTTGCCGATGTATTAACACGATTTGGCAATACCGAAGCTAATTTCTCAATGCATAAGTTTTGGGTAGACCGGGATGTTCAGAGGGCATGGAGTGAGGCACGTATGGTAGGCGGGATGTCAGATGCCGATGTTAGATTATGGGCACAAGAACGCCGCGAGGACACTTATGGTCGAAGGGATGGAGGCCCCGCCTACAGGTGGGGGCTATATGAGCCGTATACTGGTAAATACTACATAGATCCTAGAGAGCACTATGCAGATTTGTTGACTGTGCAACAGGCATTCGCTATAGCTGAGGGACACTATAACCCGGAGGCTCCGACTAGCGTTGCTGCTACGAATTACCGCTGGGAAAATAATGATGTAGGACGTAAGATAGGTTCCGCACAAGAAACTATACTTGAAGTAACAAACGCGATGGCGTCAAGATTTAGCGGCGATAAAATCGCAGAGATGGCACGCGACAACGCTGTGCGGGTTGAGGTGGTGTTATCATCGAGCAATAATACGCACACCATCGTGGTTAAAAATACGGAAGGAAACATTTTAGGTCAGGTTGAAGATGTGACCACTATGTCTGCGCGCTATAATGGGCCTAGTTGGTTTGCCTGGGACGACTTTTACGAGGCATACATACGAGACTAGCCTATAAACCATCTATTTGAAAATGAAGAAACATATGGTAGCTACTAGGCGGATTATCTTCATAAGTAATTCTGGAAATAGAGACACTATTATACCAGCTCAGATATGTGTCCCATGTTGAGGTTTCGATAAAGAATTCCTCAGAATACTCCGTAAAATGATTTTTAGTTACGGTAGGGCTGCTGTGCAGATGCGTCAACGATTTAAATAGATTTCCTATGGCCCTGGCTTGATCTTCCTCGGGGAAATAAATTTCGGTAATACAAGCTACTTTACCGTCAATGCTCTTGAAATCGAACACGCAAACAATTTCGCTACCCTTTATTGTTTTGTCAATAAGGTTTCTATGCGTGCTTTTGTGCTCCTTTGCGACTTTCACCGCAAGCTCATGCAGCTCTTTCTCAAGGTTCTCCCACCGGTACAATCTTTCTTTTTTACTGGTACAAGCGGGGGTTAAAATAAGGCAGCCGATGGCTATAAGTATCCACTTCTTCATGCCTAAAGTTTAGTCTTTTCTTCTGTTTTTTTCAAGGCTCTATGCTATCCTGGGTAGTAAGTTTATTGGCGGCGTCGGCTTGATCCGCAAAGTTAATCCTGTTAGGAAACGGCGGTATAACAAAAGAAAACGATGTTTTATTATCGGTGTTGCAGACAGCAAAGTCCCCCATCCCGATGACATTCATGCCAATAAGTATATCCGCGTCACTTGGGAAATCTGCTACACACACCGATAGGTATTCTATCTCAAGGTTGTATACCAGGAATAGATGGATTTGGGTGAGCTTTGCCGCTATTTTCCCGCCTATGCCGGCAAGCATTGTGTGCCTGGTCGCGTCTTGCAGGTGCAATTCAAGGCGGTCAAACAACGCGGGTTTGATGCACGTCATGGTTGCGCCGGTATCCCATAATGCATCTACCTCAACAGGAGCATTGGCGGCTGCCTTGTTAGCCGTTAGTACCGGCAATACGCCCACCGGCGTGACAAGTTTGTTCACCGGTTCGTCATAGGTTATGGTAAAAGCTCTATATTCAGTATGGTTAGGCATAGGTAAACGTTACAAGCTCGCCCTCGGCGACGGCTGTGGCAGGGTTTAGCACTGGCCTCTGGCTGCCATTGGGGTATCGCGTGTTTATGTTCGGCCCGACCTCGATTACCATGCCGTCGTGGGCAGGCGTGTGTATCATAAATTCCCCCGGCTGGAACCGGCTCATAGCGTTCTGCGTGGCCTCTTTCAGTGTGCCGTAAACGCCAAACAGCGACTCACCGGCAATGACGAGCCATTTATCGCGATATTTTTCCTGGAATTCGGCTTGGTGCGCATCGTAAAAAGCGTTTTCGCGCTCAAACATATTCTCATGCCTCCTCTAACAGCTATCCTAAAGTGTACTCCGGCTTTTTTCTTCTGTCAAGCGCTGGATTTTGGCACTTTTTTCCTTCAAAACACTTGACTTTTGGAAATTCCGTGGTATGTTGCCGCATGGAGGAGATTATATGCCCGGTGGCCCGGTAAATGGCGCGTATAACTATATAGCTAAAAACTCTACTGCCCTTGTTATCCCCACTATCCTACAGATGTCCGCTGACGCCCTTAGCTATTTCACCAATTTGACCTGTTTGTACGACCGGTATTGGACGGTCGATCCTGACAAGGTGACGCTGCCTATCTGTATGTTCAATGTGAAAAAGATAACTCCGACGTACAGTGTTGAGACGTCCAATAAGAGGGTGCTGGTTTATGAGCAAAAAACAGAAGGGAATTTGTCGGACAATATGCGCGGCAGCGTTATGCGGGCTGTCGTTGACAACTCGGTCAAACAACCGACGACGTACAATATGGAGATTATTGTTCCTTTCCAGCCGGTAGGCCGATATATCACGGACAGCACTAAGTTTGTGGCGGATATGATCACCGGCTTTATTGAACTTGCGGATAAAAGGGACAGCATAGGCGCGCAGGTTTGGGAGGGTATTTTCTCGGTGACGGAGATGATCCTAAAGGCCGCGAACATCGCCGTTGACTCTGCCGGAAAACTTATGAGCATGGACAGTGCGGCTTATATTAACATGAACTCGCTTGAGGCGATGGCTGAGAGCTGCCGCACGCTCTGTATGAAGATGTGGACCGGTTTTCAGTATAAATACGTTGAGATAGTCAATATGGTTCCCGATAAACAGCCGACTGAAGACGATGTGTACCGCGTCAGCCTTCAGCTTAAAGAAATTCCGGTGCTTACCATGTCGCCGCCGGATAATAAGAGGGCGTTGAATGAAAAGCAGCACTGGATAATCAGATCGATACGCGACTCGCAGGCGGCTGCAGTCACGCCGTTTATCGGTTTAACAGGCGTAACTGCAGCCGACGCTGCGGGAGACGGTGGGGCGGTAGGGGAAATGCTTGGTATGATAAGGAGTAAAAAATGATACAGTTGGTTTTGAGCCTGGATGACTTCGATAATAATAAGTTCAGCTATCGGTACGGTAATCGAGAAGTTCTTTTCATTGTTGTTGATGAGGAATTTTCAGGGATTAACATGCTGGGGCGCATAAACCGGTTGATTATCTGGGTGGTTAAAGAGCCTCAAGGCGCGGGGGGAAGCGATGCCATGTTTTGTAGAACTATCATTGGTATGGGCGACGACGCGGTTGGCATTAAAAGCGGCGATGCTTCCCTGCATGGCAAAGTTATTACTAAAGACAATATGGCTCAGTGCACTATAGAGCTTTATGAGGACGACGATGCCTAATGCTTTCGGCATTGCTCATATTAAGGAGGGTGCAAGCAGCCTCGCTGTGTCCAAGGCTGCTAATAGCATATCCAGCCCCGGAGACCTCAACGACCGCATTATCAATCTGCGGTTCAAAAGGGCGAAAAAGGGGTCGTATTTTACGCTGCGCAGCGATTATGAGGCGGTGCATTACGCAAACGGCTCCAGTATTGTGACAGGTTTCAAACGCTGCACGCAGAAACCGACGATTAAAGTTTCATATAAGCAGGTTTCAAACAGCGTCGCCATTGAGGTTGGGATTGAGGTTACTAATCTGGTGATACCGGACGAAGACGCCGGGGGCGCTGATAATATGTTTTCCATTACCCGCACGGAAGGGAACGAGGTTATCGGCAACCCGATTATCGAGTGTGAGATACAGATGGGTTACCGCTCGCAGTTTCCTGACTGGACATCGGTGCAGCACCGGCAGGATGTAGAAGGTTTCTATGCTATGACAGGCGGGCATTTTTACGGTAGGAAGATTACCGTGCAGATACTTGCCGTGTATCAGAAGTCCTTACCGCCGGATCGGGTGACGTTTTTTCACGGGATTATCGGCACTATGGACGGCGGGCTGCGGTATACGCCGGGATGGGCGGGCACGGAAGAAGATTTATTAGACTATCGGCACAAGAGCAGCGGCTTTCCCCAGTTCGGTGAGCCGGGAACCGATATGGACGGTGAGCTTGAGTCGGTGCTCTACCAGTTTGTGACGCGCCGATTTGTGCGCCCCAGCGTCGCGCACCATACGATAACGCAGGAAGGGCATACCAACACAGCCGCCATGAGCGGTAAAACCGAGCGCGTATACCGTCAGGCGGTATATTTGGATAAGTATAAATCGTATGAAAAAGACCCTGACCCCGGTAACGAGGCTATTAAACGCTTCCAGTACGCGCGGCGGAAGGTTGATGCGGAAGGCGCTGAGGAAGATACGCGGCAGATAGAAACGCTTACGGACGGGATACTGCCTGTCGCATGGGCTAATAAAATCGGCGTTGTCTGCATACTATCCAAAACACTGGGGAGCATGAAAACAAAAGCGCTTTACGGGTACAAAAAAATCGATGGCTTATCGGAAGAAGAGGCGGCAAAAGCGTTAGAAGCCGTTTGGAAAAGGATACCGCAGCAGCCGTTCAATGAGCAGATCAACACCCTCGGCGGGCAGCTTGACGCTATACAGCGGCACTATCCTTTTATCAGGTGGTATCAATTAACCACCGGCGATTTTTATTTTTACCACGAGCGCGACAGCGAGGCCGATTTATGGATCGACCCTTTTATCGTGCAGATGCAAAAGGATGGGATTGTGCCGATTCCGGCTATTTACGATATGACGCCATCAGGCACGCGCACGATACGCTGTCCGTTTTATTCTTTTCTTGATCCGATGACGACGATTGTCTTTCAAAACCGGTTTATGCTCGGCACGTTTACGAGCTACTTTTACCCGGTGCGCACCAATGCCTTTTTGGTCATAACCGCATCTATCGAGTTTTGCACCACTGGCGACGAAAACCAAATGGAGCTTATGTGCGTCGATATGGAAGGGCGCAAAGTGCTTGCCGACTCCCGAAGCGGCAGGCTGTACATATCGGAACCGGAAGGGAAGCTTGAGAAGGCAGCCGAACAGGCGCAGGAGGAATTGCCGCAGTGGGAGGAGCGGAAGGTTCCGGTTTCAGCGGGGCAAGGCTGGAAAGACATTATACGGATTTATATGGACGCCCCGCCGCAGTGGTGGCCGGACGGCCAGCCGACGTTAGAGCAGAAGCTGGCGGACATAAAATCATGGAACGAGGAATTTTTCGAGGAAAACGGGGAGCAGATGCAACGTAGCTATCAGGAAGGCGGCGATTCCTATGAAAACAGCGACGGCGGCGTCGGCACGCTGGTGGACGGTGTTAAAGTGCCGAAGCTAAGAGCAGGCGACAAAATAAAAATACGCGATCCTTATATGCCGAGCGCGGAGTACGCGCGAAGGAAAGGGAGGATCTCATGGCAGGGATAAGCGCCTTTCAAGTCGGCAAAAACAACAAACGTACCAACGCGAATAGGTGCTTCCTTGACACGCCTATCGTCCAATACGCCCGCATTGTGCGGGTCATTGACGCGCAGACCGTCGTCGCCGAGGCAATAGTCCGATCCTCTTTATCCCGGAATATTTATACCGTCACCCTTCTCAGCTTTTCTTCTGCTTTGATGGAGGTTAACGTGTACCCGCGGGTGGGCGAAACGGTAATTGTGTTTTTTGTGCAGCAGTTTGATCCGCGCATGTTTTACCAAAAAGATGTCGAGAGCTTTGAAGCGGCAGGGTATAACCAATCCTCCGGCGTCGGCATATTGGTATCAACGCTGAAGCACGCAGCAGTGACGGTGGCCTCGCATTACACGGACGGCGGCAAGCCGATGCTGGACGTTAACTCAAAAGCGGAGATATTTGCCAAGTTTCTTGATTCTATGGCGGTGGAGTTTTGCCGCGCGGCTTATGACAGCGATGACGAGAAGGCTGTCTCTATGCTTCTCAGGCAGGGCAGGCCGTTCCTGCAGGCGTTTTTGGATAAAGTGAAGCGCGAGCATGGGTTTTGGAAGGACGGCGGCGGCGATCTTATCAAGCTTGACGCGGCGGTTGATGAGCGGTATAGCAGGTACGCTCCGATCACTAAAAATATTCAGGGAACACAGGATATCACGATAGGCATAGACGATAACGGCGATGCCACGCCTGCGGCGGTAACGTATACGCTGGGAGAGGATGCTGACATCGCCGTCAGCAGCGGATCAGGCAGAAGCGAGGTATTTGAAAAAGACGTCGTATTGGAAAGCGGCGACGTGATAACCATAAGGACGAGGGATAAAAAGATAGACATAAAAAATCAGAGTCAGAGTTTAGGGGCGGTGTTATCCGACTTTATACAGGCGGTACATGACGCTATAACGCTCGGTAGTTCTACGTCTCAGGAGATGAATCCTGCGACAAAACTGGCGTTGCAGGCGCTTAAAAATCGCTGCGAAAGTTTATTGGAGGTTTAGCTGTGCTGCAGGCATCCGTATGGAAAAGCGCGTTAAAACCGGTGCTGGAAACCGGCCTTAATAGCATATATGAACAAATGCACTCCGGTGATGAAACTAAGGACGATGCGTGGCTTGCCGGACAGGTAGCGGAGCTGCTTGCTTCGGCGATAACTTCGACCGGCACTGATCAGATTAAGACAGCCGGCGTCCCGGTTGGGGCCGTGGTGGTGACTGTGACCGGACAGGCGGCGGGCGTTCAGAATACCGCTGAAATAACGGTGGTTTAATGAAAAAATTTCCCCCAAAACGCTTGACTTTTGGAAATTCCGTGCTACGGTGGCGCATGGAGGATACTAGTGGCGCTGCTAAGTAAAAGTGTCGATGATGAGACGTCCGAACTCGTGGACGCCTACGACAGCCTTATAGCGCCTCAAAAAGTGTGGCGCAATCATAATAATAAATTGTATCTTGTGTTGAGGGCGTTTGCCGCAGGCAAGGTAGGCATTGTTGACGCGGCGCTCGCTTTGCATAACCGGTTTGATCCGTCTTTATGTGAGGATTTAGACCTTTATTCTACGGCTAAACTTGTAGGGACCGAGTTCAAACACGGCGCTGGCAGCATGGTGCGCATAACCATTCTTAATAAGGACAACAGCGGGTCAAAAATGCTTGCCGCGGGAGTATATAATTACCAGTCGGCGAGCGGCATGATTTTTTCTTTTAAGCTGCAGGGCGATAATGTTTTCGCTCCGGGCGAGGATAAAATTGTTACCGCCATATCGCGTGAGAAGGGCAGCTTTCCGATCAGCAGCCAATCGGCTATTCAATTATTCCGCTCGGACGGCGCTAATATTGACAGCGCGTTTTCATTCTCGTGCGATGACAACGCGGGGCAGCTTGGGTATCCCGATGAGACCTCGTTTGATTTCCGCACCCGTATTATGCGCGACACTCAGAGGCAGGATGCCATTAAGGAGCTGGAATTAAAAATACGCAATTTGCCGGGTATTTTTGAATGTAACTTGATTATCAACGAAGGCACGGAGGCACAGGGATACGATGGTTTAACGCTTGAACCGAAGGAACTCCTGATAGTCATTACCGGTGTACCCACCGACGATATCGCGCGGCTTATCTGCGAAAGCGTCATATACGACACGCATCAGGTTGACCCTGATCATGTCATTTGGTACTACAATGATTTATACATAGACGGGCGTCGCCCGGTTTACTACCGGTTCCACGATACCGTCGACTTTTCGCTCGCGGTAAGCTACCAATATAACCGCAGCGTGCTCAAAGCCGACCAGATAGAAGAAGCCATTGACAGGTTATTCAGACCGTACCGGAATATGGTAACGCACTTAAGCGTGTTTGGCGAAAAAGAGGCATATAAAATCCTCTCTAAATTGGATATGCAGGGCGTAGAAATTCTTAACGTGGACGTTATCGACAGCGGGGGCCATACCGTGCCGTACATCCGCATCCCTAAAACGCGGCTGCCGTGTTTAACCGGCATTGTATTTGCCGTCGAGGAGGCGTAGCCGATGAAGCGCCTGTTCCACTACCACCGGGCCGAATTTAATGGTAAATACTTGCGTTCTTTAGCCGTATGCCCGAATTATGTTATACAAGACGTCCTTGATGAGCTGGCGTACCATACGTTGGTACAATGGAAACTGAATCACGAAATCGGCGCGGATGAGGTTCCGATTCGCCGTAACGACCTTATCAACATAGCAAAATTTGCCGGGCTTTTCTTAATGCACTCATATGGATACAGTATGCAGGAATCGATAGTTTTTACACCGAGCCATATTGTCGGTGATAAAGAACGCAGCGAGCGCGGGTTGTTGGACATGCACCTTGAAGACATCCGGTTCGTGCGCGAAGAGCAGGATGATTACGCGGATGATATTACCAATGAGGCATCCGAGGATCTGCGCACGACGCTCGTGCCGGAAGGTACTGTGCCGGTCGGGTATCTGCCCTACGGCGTAAACCTGTATGATGACGCAGGGGATGTTATATGGGACAATCTGTTGGACAGCCCGCCTGAAAACGGCGTACCATATACCGTTTTCTACGGCGAGAAGTTTTTAACACTTGGCGATCTAGCTCTCAATGACTCTTTTTTGACTTTGGAGCTGTTTAAGGAGCTATTTGAGTGCATACAGCGCATTCGATACAACGGCCCATCTATAGCGGGTTTTCTGGAGATGACGCGCATCATCGGGGCAGGATACATACGGGATATTCATATTATCCCGCAGGGTAGATATTACTGCGTCTATTATCAGTTGGATAATGCCGCCGATGTCTATTATAAACTTAGCCGGCTGAATATCTGGCTATATATATGCACGCAGAAGTATAAGCTATTTGTCCCTATAAGGGCCGAGGAATAAGGGAGGGCGGCTATGGCTTCACAAAATGACCTGCAGAACATAAAAAGCATCGTCAGCGGCTTGAACGCGAACCGGATAGCGGCGCTCGGCTATACCAATGAAGCGTTTGACGCTGATGACGCCGACGGAGTAATGGTTTTTAATATAAACGCGGGCAACAATATCCCTAAAGAAACATGTACCGACTACAATACCACTGTCCAGCAAAAAGGCGTACAGACGCAGGGCGCATCGATACCGCGCCGCGCATGGAACCATTATATCGGCAGGGCGTCATACAACCTCAACAAACTGGTGCAGACCGCCGGCAAGATGGCGGCATACATAGCGTCTTCTTTTGCCCATAACTGCTTTGAGTACGATTCGACGGCAAAATACCGGCAGGATGATTGCTGCTATGTTATATATGAAGAAAATGGCGTCTGGGTGCGCGCAGTATACAGGCGTATCGGCGGCAATCCTGACGAGATAGTTAATATTTCCCCGTTAGCGCAGGGGCAGACAGAGTGGGAAATAGTGCCTGAAAGCGCGGTGGTGCAGGTTGCAGCCGCTGTTATGGACTACATCGACGCTAGAATCACCGAAGAAGCGCAGATAAGACTGAATAAAGCTAACGCGCTGTCGCAGGCTATTGAGGAACTGCTAGGCATGATCGCCGATCTGCGAAATCAAACACGCGACCATGCGGTTATGTTGGAGTTTATCCTGCAGGTTTTAAGCGGGTATTTTGACTTTATAACAACGGAAGGCGGGGGCTTTTTTGTCACGGAAACGGGCTGCTATCTGGTAGCCAGAAAATAAGGGGGGTATTATGGAGAACATGGTGACTGTCAATGACCTAATGGACGCGGCTTCACTTTCAGAGAGTGATTTTTTAATTATCAATCAAATGACTGTCGAGGGTAGGTCTACCCGTAAAATAACCCTTCAGCAGGTATCGGATTGGGCGAAAACGCACAACCATATCGTCGGCGAGGGGCGTATCATCTTCCGCGATATAGACGAATGGGATCTCGCGGAAAACCGTTTATTAAAAGCGTCGTATCAGCTTATAGAAATTGCTGATTACCCGGAACTTTGCGAGGTAATGTATTGTGGCGATAATAAAAATAACACGGCTCCATGGTGGTACAAATGTGACCATCAGGGAAACAGGACTATCACCGGCTTGTGTATGCGCGTATGCAGCCCAGAAGGTCTTTTCCCCAGAATAGCAGGCGTAAATAAAGTCTACGGAACCGCCGGTTTACTGGCAGACAATATCCCAGGGAACACGCCTTATGATGGAAATGATGTGGGAACATTTCAACCGGATCAAAATAGACTCCATAATCATGGCGTAGAATACGGCATAGACACTACTGGGGCTGGGTACTACGCAAACACCGAGACTATTATTACGGTTAAAGTAAACGGTAATAGTATTAATTGGCATACTATGCTGACCCAGCCAGCCGGCAGTCAAGAGGCAAGACCCGCAGCGCTCTCTTGCCGGCTTACCATCTCCTACTAAACTTTCCTTATGATGGAAAAGACGTAGGAAGTTTTAATGCCGATAGAGATAAAACTTATTCCGGTGGTATATCACTCAAGGGTTCGATAGGGCCGGAAACTCTAATTTACTCAGATGGAATATTTGCACATCATAATGACGGCCCGGCAATGTACGGCAATCCAGCGACCGGAACATTAGTGCCAACATCCAGTATAAAAATACGTTTTGGCAATAGCTACGAAGTCGCGGGAACATGGCTTGCTGCCCGGTTCTGCATCTCCTACTAATTCCGCGCAACGGAAATATCAATAGGAGATACAAAACAAGGCAGAAAAACAGGCGGGGCGGGTTTCGTAGGATGCACGGCCACTCGGGTTTTCCACATATCCAACAGCAATGTTATAAGCTACGGAAGATTGCTGGTAACCTGTCGCTGCGTTTACATTACTTGCATTAGCGGGTGGTGCACTGCTTCCGGCGGAGAGCCTGAAACAGAAAGAGTATATTTGATGCGCTTCACCACTAGTTAAATAATGATCGTGATCTATTACGGAATCTCGAATAAACGACCCTATGACATCGCCATCATAAGAAAAATTGATTGACAAAACGGGGTAAATGGGGTATTCTTAGGATTAAGGAGTAGCTATATGCTTGCTTTATTCGATATTAAAACAGATGAAGAATTAGAGTTTAGACCTAAACTAATTACTTGCAAAGCTTATCAAGAAAGAAACGGCACAGTTCACATAATGCTTCCAGGCATAAATATTCCAGATGATTGGGAAGAAATAGAACTCCCTCCATACTGACTAATAGTTCCCCTCCCAACCGCCCGCTAGTACAACCGACAGGCGTTCACCTTGTCTTTAATTTTCGCGGCGGTACGCGCCAGTGATTCGGGCGTGGCATGGCGGTAGTACCGTGTCATGGCCTCCGTGTTATGTCCCATCAAAAGCTGTACTGTCTCCGTCGAATTTGTTTCCAGCATCATCGAATTAAAAGTATGCCGCAGCCAATAAGGGGTTAACTCCGCTCTATTCAGCCCCGCGCGTTCTACCGCCTGATGAAAATTCCAAGATAAACGGTGAGTACTGTAAGGTATACCGTATTTGTTGGCAAAGATAAAATCTTCCGGTTTAGGCTTTGCCTTTTTACGCAACGCCTCGATTTCTAAAGCGGTTTGGTCGGTGATAATTGCGGGCTTTGTAGAACCTGTTTTGGTTCCCTTTTCCTTGCCCTTACTGCCTGATTCAATCGCCCGCAAAATTGGGAAAAACTTTATTTCAGGGTTCCAGTCGCCCCACTTGAGGGCAACCAGCTCCCCCGGTCGCAAGCCGGTGTCGCGCAGGATTAAAAAGGCGCAGATATATTTTTGCGTCCGCCATATCCGCTTTAGCTCTGCGTGATCCGCTGGAAACAGCGTCTTTATTTCCCCTACGGGCAACGCGCTTCTCGGTTTTTCCGGGTAGGAATTACACCGTACCACATCTCTCACCGGATTTATCCGTATAAGCCCCTCCTCAATTAAGTGAACATACAACTCCGATAACACGGACAATATCCGGTTCCGTGTCGCTCCCGCCAACGGGCGCTTAGTCAATTCCGATGTCGCTCCCATCATCGCTTGGTCAATCATCTTGACCGTGAGCCGCTTTGGGTTTACCCCTCCCCATAGCGGAACAATCCAGTTTTTCATGATTGCCGCTCTAGTCGCCATAGACTTGTCGGTATAGAGTTTCCGTTTTTCACTCCGCTTGTACCGCCAATACCCGTCAGCCGCGAATAAATCCGCGTAATTTTTTACTAACATACTTTGCCTCCAAATTATGCTTTACTTTTTTGAGACTTGTGCTATAATATACTTGGAGGGATAAATATGAAAAGAAAACATGAAAAGAAAATAGGGGAATATACTGTTGTTTGGTTGGTTGACGATGCAGTAGTCGATCCTGTGAAGACAATGAAAAAAGTCGACGCGCTGAAGACGCCTGGAATGACCGGCGCGGATAAGAAGCGGCTGTATGAGGATAATTTGGTCTATAGTGACGAAGACAGCCTAATCGAAGACTCAGAAGCGGATTTATTACAAGAAAAGCTTAAAGTGATGGGTAAAAGCCAAATGCTGCTTACAAACGGCGAGTACATTGAGGATCACCGTGGCAAGGAATACTGGATCAAAAGATCGGATGCCTGGATAAAAGAAAAATGCGAAGAAATTGGCATACCGCTGCCGGAAGGCGCTGTACAGCAAGAAGAACTCACCCAGGAACAAAACCAAGAGATCCATGCGCAACAAGAAGAAGAACGGTTTGCGGCGCTTACGCCTAAGCAGCAGGATGAAGAAATGGAGAGGAAGCTGCTTGCCAAGCTAGAAGAAATCGACCGGCTCGAAGGAGCCTCACGGCCAATAAGGGAAACCCTGAAACACCTAGCCGGGGTCGCGGGGCTGGACACGTCACGCATAATGACCCATGAGCCGGAAGCCGACGCGATAAGGGCGGAGCTTGACCCTATTCAAAGAAGGCTAGGGAAAAAAGGGGAAACGGTCGACAGTACTCAGGCTGCTTGACCGAGAGGCTATCGGCAATGGATTTTAAGACTAGCAGGAAGGAAAAACGCATATACAAAGACGGATCGGTAGATGTCTTGATGGATAATATCTGCGATCTATTCCCTGTTCTCGGTGACGACCCCCGCTTTGACGGGCAGGAGATTTATACCCGTCAAGGCAAGGTGTCCAAGCAGGATCGAAAAAACATTATTATGGATGTTGACATGCTTGACAACGACGCCGACGAACTCATAGATCGCGCGACATTCGCGGTAATGAAGCAGCGGGGCGGCGACCCTACGGAGCCGGCTGACGGCATCCAGTGGGCTGAGGCCGTTTTAGGGGAAATATCGCCTATCTTAATAGTACAACAGGTGCACAGAGCCGTAGCCGAAGAAGGGCCGAGTGTCAAAGTGGAGGCGTCAACGGTTAAAAACAAAGGCAGGGAAAGCCTCGTCTTCAGTCTCAAAAGCGCAAATATTAAGTAAAAATAATCCTCAAAACACTTGACTTTTGGAAATTCCGTGGTACTGTTCCCTGAGTAGCATGGAGGCGCATATGTCGGTAAATAAAAACATCGATGCACTAAAACCGGAACTCGCAGCGGCGGTTAGAAGATTTTTGAACCGCTGCGCCGAGGAAAAAATTCCTGTCCTGATTATCGAGACAGAAAGAGAACAAGCGGTTCAG
>JGI24698J34947_10000012_pt1 | contig 44757 bp, 43 predicted proteins | sample TergutMp193P3_FD_34947 | JGI IMG/M metagenome (IMG submission 34947) | reverse complement strand
TTAATTAAATCGCGGGCGAAATCCACGCATTCGCCGACGACTTTTACGCTTTCAAGTTTGCTTAAATCGTCGAAGTCGATATGCAGTTTTTCGATTTTGGACTTTTTTTCGCTCAAATATTTGTCGTAATGATAATTTGCCGACATTGCCGCTTCCACAGCGGTTTTCGCGAAAAGTTCGTCGTTTTTCGGCAGAATGATTTCAACGCTTTTGCGCTTGATTTTATTTACCGCACGTATCGCCTGCGCCGCCGCGTTTCTGAAAACGTTAATATCGTCTTTGTTTTTTCCGAGTCCCGCGTAAATTATCGCGTTTTCGCCGTCGTAGCGAGTCGTAACGCTTAACGCTTTCGCTTCAAAATTTACGGGCAATTCGTCGGTTTCGCATAAAAATTTAATTACGGTTTGCGAATTTTTTTCATTAAGAATTTCCATATTTCTCCTTATTGTTTGAAAATTTAAGGTAAAAATACTTTTTATTTAAGGCAAAAATTATTTTTTTCGCAGTATATTTAATTTTTGAGGTAAAAATGGAAAATCCTACTCAATATTTTTTGATAAGCGGTCTTGTTTTGGCGGGACTTTTTGTTATGTTTCAAGTTTTGAGCAAAACGCTAAATTCCATAATAAATTATCTCTTGCAAATAGAATTTTTGATTCAGGCGGAATATAATTATCGCAGGGAAGAACTTGAAGTTCAAACCCTTTTGGACTTGGACGAATTTGAGTAATATGTTATGATTGACAAAACTCCTAAAATTGAAAAAGTGCTGCTTGCAGGTCTTCATATAGCAAAAACTCCGAAAGATATTTTTGACGAGGATTTGGCGGAAATGGAAATGCTTTGCGTTACGGCGGGAACGCAGGTCGTTAAAACCGTCGTGCAAAAAACGCAAAAACCCGTCGCAAGCACGTATTTTGGAAACGGAAAATTGCGCGAAATAAAAGAATTTATGGAAGATAATTTTTGCGATACGCTCGTGATAGACGCGGAACTTCGTCCGAGCCAAATTCAAAATATAGAAGAAATTGTAGGCAAAAAAATTATAGACAGAAGTCAGTTGATTTTGGACATTTTTTCGCTTCACGCAAAAACCGCCGAAGCAAAAATTCAGGTGGAACTCGCGCAACTCGAAACTCTTTATCCGCGACTCACGAATATGTGGGCGCATTTGTCCAGAATGCACGCGGGAGTGGGAACTCGCGGTCCGGGCGAAACGCAATTGGAAACCGACAGGCGAATCGTGCAGAAAAAAATATCGCAACTCAAAGAACGCTTGAAAAAAATAGAAAAAGTGCGCGAAACGCAAAGCAAATCCCGTCGCGATACGTTTCTTTGCTCTTTGGTCGGCTACACGAACGTCGGGAAAAGCACGCTACTTAACGCAATCTGCGGAAGCGACGTTTTGGTGGAAAACAAACTTTTTGCGACGCTCGACACAAGCACGCGAAAAACGCGCATTGCGGGAGCGGGCGACATTGTAATGAGCGACACGGTCGGATTTTTACGAAAACTCCCGCACCATTTGGTCGCATCTTTCAGAAGTACGCTCGAAACGCTTATGGAAGCGGATTTGCTTTTGGTCGTTATGGACGCTTCTACAAAATGGTATCGCCAACAAATGAACGTAGTTAGAGAAGTTATCGCCGATTTGGGCGCGCAAGATAAACCCGTAATGATAATTTTTAACAAAGATGATTTGCTTGAAAATCCGCTCGACAGAATAGAGATAAAAAACGAATATCCAAACGCCGCGTTCGTTTCGGCATTTAGCAAAAAATCGGTCGACGATTTGAAAATCGAGATAGGCGAAGCGATAGAATTGGTAAAACGGGCGGTATTGAGCGAAAAAGCGATAGAAAAGGCGCAAAAACCCAAAATTATAGTAGGATAGTTCTAAAATATTATCTATTTATCCAAAATTTCAATTGCCTTTACGTAAGTTTCCTTTGAGTGAAGTCCTAAAAGTCCGTCGATAAATTTTCCGTTTTTGAAAAAAAGAACAAGCGGGATGTTTCTTATTCCAAACGCCGCCGCGATTTCGCGCTGTTTGTCTATGTTTATTCGATAAAATTGCACTTTTTGGTTTTCGTTCGATATTTCCGTTAAAATCGGGTCGAGCAGTTTGCAAGGTCTGCACCAATCGGCGTACATATCGAAAATCAAAAGTTTGTTTTCCTGTTTCAATGCGTTTTCAAACGTTTCGATAGATTCTATATCAATCGGCTTGGCAAAAATTTGCAACGCAAACAAAAAAAACATTGTAAAAAATAGCGGTTTTTTCATTTTTAAATCTCCTTTTCTTCCAAAATAATATCTTTTTGCAAATCTCCGCAAAATTCTTTCAAAAACAATTTTTTCCCGTCGAGTAAAATATAAGTAGGTTTTTCAAACCAAACGCCGCTGTTTGCGTAAATTTTATCCCCCGATTTCACCAAATCGCAAATGTGCGAATGTCCGGCAATCAAAATATCGCAATTTTTTTTGCCCAAAAATTCAAACGCGCATTTTCTATATCTTTCTTTTCGCTCTTCGGATTTCACTTTTTCGGCGTTCTTTTTTTGGCTTAATTTGCTCAACAAATTCGCAAGATAAACGGCAAAATCAGGATGCAAAAGTTTATATAAAAACTGAAAAAAAGCGTTTCTAAAAATAAACCTGATAATCGAATACGCGGAGTCGTTTCTAATTTCGTCGCCGTGCGTACAGAAAAAAACTTTGCCGTTTTGCTCGAATTTCACGTCTTTATCAAAAAAATCCGTGCAGAATTTTTTCCAAAAATCACCGCGAAAAAAATCGTGATTCCCCCGAAAAAGAAATATTTTAACGCCGCGTTTTTTGGTATCGAGCAAAACAAAATAAATTTCAAGATAATCAGACCTCGCAAACGTTTTATACTCTATCCAAAAGTCAAAAAAATCGCCTAAAATATAAAGTTCGTCGCCTTCAGAAAGCGAATTGCAAAACGTTTCAAACCGCGAAAACGTTAAATTATCTACTTTTGAATTTGCGCCAAAATGAAAATCGGAAACAAAATATTTCATTCCCACTCGTCCGTAGCGGTAAAATCCTCCGCCATTTCTTTGAAATTTGCGTCTCTGTCAAATTTGGAATCAAAAGTCAATTCGCGAATCTCCGCTTCTTCTCCTGCTTCTTCAATTATCGGAATAGAATCTTTATCTCTCAAAAACTCGTCCGTATCAAATTCATCGTCGAAAAGTTGCATAAAAATCCTTTTTTTCTAATTTCACTAAATATCTTTGTGAATATATTTATTAGCGGAACGATTTGTCAAGGGGAATTTAATTTATTTCAACAATAATTCTTTTCCCTATTTTTTCTTGGCTTACGTCGTGAAATTTTTTGTTGTCAAAAAGTTCGCAATCGTCGAGAATTACGCTTTTATAAAGAAATATTTTTCCGTTATTTTTAACGATTTTTTTCATAGGATTTACAAATTCGGGAAGAATTTTAAGCGCGCGGCAAGTAATTACGTCAAAAAAACCTTCGTAATTTTGCCAAATATCTTCTAATCTTGCGCGAATAGTTTGGCAATTTTTTAATCCTATTTTTTCGCGCATTTTTTCTATGGACAAAAGTTTTTTTTGCTTGCTGTCGAGCATATAAATTTGCGATTGCGGAAAAATTATCGCAAGCGGAATACCCGGAAGTCCGCCGCCCGTGCCGAAATCGCATATTATTTTTTTTTCTAAATTTGCTTGCGTATTCAAAATTAAAAGCGAATCCAAAAAGTGCAAAGTCCATAAATCTTCTATGTTTGTTTGTCGCGAAAACAGATTTATTTGCGAATTTATTTCGACGAGTTGCGAAAAATAAATATCAAATTGTTCAATAATTTTTTTTAGTTTTATTTTTTCTTCGCAGTCAAATTTGCTTCTTAAAAATTCGACGAATATTTCTCTATTTTTACTCACGAACTTCCTTTGCGAAACATTTTATTTTGTCGCTTTTTTTGTTTTGAAGTTCTTTCAAAATGCCGAATAAATCGTCGCTATCCGTGTCGATTTCAAATCCCGCGCTGCCGACGGTGTGCAAATAATGGCTGTCGGAAGAAGTAACTACTTGCATATTTTTGTCGATTTTGCCGTGATTGCAACCGTTTTTTCGCACAAAACCCGATGAAAATTCTATCGCGGAAAACGGCAATTCGGGCAAAAATCCAAGTTGCGTTAAAATGCTGAAAACGGGTTTATCGACGTGCGCGGGAATTGCAAATCCGCCGAGTTCCATCGCTTTTTCCACAACGATATCCACCGAAAACGCGGACGCGACCGACAAATAAAAATCGACTTCGCCAATAATTTCTTCGTCGCCGTTTATTACTATTTGCTCTCCCATTTTTTCGGGATTAAGCGGTACCTTAAAAAGCGAATCCTCTATTATCGAGCCGAAAACAAACGCCTTTTTCAGCGAATTAAAATAACAAACTATATGCGCTTCTTCGGCGGTCGTAACTTCAATTCCCGGAATAAAACCCAAACCTTCTTTTTTTGCGCAAACGGCAAACGCTTCGCAATTTCGCGTTGTGTTGTGGTCGGCAAGGGCAATGTGAGTGAGGTTGTTTTTGAGCGCCTGTTCAATAACGCCGCTTGGTCCCATTTCCAAGTCGCCGCAGGGAGAAAGGCACGAGTGAATGTGCAAATCGGCGCGAATCATAAAAACTAATCGACGATAAAGTTAGTCGATTCTTCGCAAAGAATATAATTCATAGGATTTATAGGTTTGTTGTCTTTTTTCACTTCGTAATGCAAATGCGGTCCAGTGCTTCTTCCCGAATTTCCTACAAACGCGATTATTTCGCCGCGAGTTATTTGCTGTCCGAGTTTAACTTTCGCGTCGGCAAGATGCGCGTAACGAGTAACGTAACCCGTTCTTTTGTGCGTAAGTTCAACCGTTATCCCATATCCGCCTCTAACGCCGGAAAAAGTGCAAATTCCGTCGGCGGGAGATTTTACGGGAGTCCAAGTCGGAGCGGCTATGTCAATTCCTTCGTGAAATAAAGTTCCCACCAAAAACGGATGCGGACGATAACCGAATTTTGAAGTAATTCTTCCTCTAACGGGATAAATAGACGGTTTTTCCGAAAAATAATCGTTTTGTCTTTTGGATTCTTTTTCCAATCTTTCCATACGTTTTTTTAGAAATTCGTATCTGCGATGATTGTCCGATATTTTTTCTTCTATGGTCGAAACCTGCGCTTCAAGCGGAGAACCGAATAATTGTTTCGCTTTTTCGTCGAAAGTCAAATATTGTCCGCCGACGCTTAATTTTTTAATATCGCTTGGAAGCGGAGAAATCCCCTGCGAAAGCGATAATTTTGTTTCCAAATTTGAAATATTTTCACAGAAAAGCGTTTCCGTTTCGACTATACTATAAAGAGAATCAAGCGTGGAAACCAATTCTTTGTTTTTTGTCGTTTCTTCGCGGAATGCCGTTTGTTTCGTAAAAATTAAAAAACTGTAATATACGCCCATTCCAACCGTAACCAACATAGAAATTCCCGTCATTATAATAAGCGACAAGGTAAATCCGTTCATTCTTAAAACAAACGGCAACTTTGTTTTTTTCGTATTCAGCAAAATCACTTTAACAAACTTTTTAATGTCAACCCCCGGATAAAATTTACAACACATTACGTAAAATAATAAATATCACTGCGTTAATGCAAGTTTGTTACATTTTTTTTCAACTTTTTTGAATTTTAAAAAAAGAGTCCAATATTTCAACCGTAGGATAATAGACGTTTTTGTTTAAGTCGCGGCACTCTATCGTATCGTAATTCCAGAGTAATTTTTTGCCGATAATCTCATCCATATATTGCGTAGATTTTATAATTATATTATTTTTTCCACAATATATTGTTGTTTTTACGTCTTTGCAAATATCGCAAAATCTTATGTTTTTATCGCTGATTTTACCGACCAAAACCGATATTCCGTCGGGCAAAAGTCGCCTCCTTGCGCCTTCTTTTGCGACCTCGTGAAGCCGATAATTTTGGTTCTGCGGTTCTTCGCTTTTCTTGATTCTTTGCGAAACGGCACTGAAAACCCACGAAATCGGATAAAATATTATGTACGCGACAAAGACGAAATAACTTAATTTTCGCGTTAATTCAAACGAATAAATTCTAAAAAGCGATTTTGGAAAAAGTTCGCAGGTCGTAAATACTATGACGGTTAAAATAATAGTTTCCAAACTTTCGGGAACGCCCGTCGAAAATATATAATATATTATCTTTCCGAATGAAAAAGTTAAAAGAACGAGAGTTAGCGTGTTTAATATTAAAAGAACGGTCAGCACTTTTTCTTTGTCTTTGAGTAATCGCGACATAATTTTTGCGGATTTGTTGCCTTTTTGGGCGAGCGCGTTTATTTTAATTTCGTTTACCGAAAGAAAGCCGATTTCGTATCCCGAACAGATGAAAGAAACCGTCCAAGAAAGCATAAAAACCAACAAATTCAGCGCCATTTTTATTCTCGCTTTCCGTTATTTTCTAAAATTATTTGCGCGACGCAAACGTCCGTTTCGTGGCTTATAGAACAGTGAATATTTGATATATTTTCTTCGCGCATTTTCGACGATAAAAATTCGTCGCGAATATTTACAAACGGTTTTTTTTCGCCGTCGTTTATATATTCCACAGATTTCCACGACGAAAAATTTTGCAAATTTTCGGGAAGCGCCTTATAAAACGCTTCTTTTATTGCCCAGCGAACCGCAAAATGCGGCGCGTTATTTTTCATTTTTTCGCAATATTTTATTTCTTCGTCGGAAAAAACCTTTTTTTTGAAATTTTGCGAATACGATTTTTGCAGAACTTTTTCCATTCGCCGAGTATTGCAAATATCGATGCCGATTCCGACTATCATTACGAAATTCTTTCGGCTTTCGGCTCGCGGGTCATTAAATCGACTACCGCGTCGTGAGGGCTTTTTCCGTTGTATAGCGCGTTGTATATTTCCGACGTTATCGGCATTTCCACTCCCATTTTTTGCGAAAGCGAATAAAGCGATTTCGCCGTCGTTACGCCTTCGACGACCATCGGCATTTTTTTCAATAATTCCTGTAAATTTTGTCCGCTTGCCAAAAGTTCGCCGAAATTTCTGTTTCGCGAATGTTTTGAACAGCAAGTCGTAATTAAGTCGCCGAAACCCGCGAGTCCGTTGAAAGTATGTTCGTCGGCGCCCATTTTTTTGCCCAAGCGAATCATTTCTACCATTCCGCGAGTGAGAAGCGCGCCTTTTGTGTTGTCGCCGAAGCCCAAACCGTCGCAAACTCCCGCCGCAAGCGCGATAACGTTTTTTACGCTTCCCGCGATTTCTACGCCGACGATGTCGTTTGAAGTATAAACTCTGAAAACTTTATTTGAAAAAATTTGCTGAATTTCTTTTGCCAAATCTTCGTTTGTCGAGGCGGAAACTACGGTTGTAGGAAGTTTCCTGCCGACTTCTTCGGCGTGCGACGGTCCCGACAAAACGGCGAGTTTATCCATAGTAATATGCGGAATTTCCTGCGTAATCACTTCGGTTAAAATTGCGTCGCTGCCAATTTCTATGCCTTTTGAAACGATAATCCAGCCGCGAATTTCGTCGATTTTTTTTATGGGAATTTTTGCAAAAAGCATTTTCATAGTCGCTCTTACGACCTGCGCGGGAACGGCTATTATTATATATTCGCAATCTTCAAACAAATCGCTTACGGAGTTTGTTATTTTTACGTTTTCGGGAATTTTTACGCCCGGAAGTTTATCTGGACTTTCGCGTTTTTCGAGCAAAAGTTTCGTTTCCTTTTCGCTAAATTCCCAAATATTTACGTCGTGTCCGTTGCTTTCAAGCAAAACCGACAGCGCAATAGACCAGCCGCCCGCTCCCAAAATTCCTATTTTCATTTTTCCTCCTTAATTTTGAAACAAAAATAATATATGCCGCAAAATAAAAAAATCCGTTATGCGCGCGCAAACGGGCAAATAGTATTTTCACAAAAAATAAAAAACGAGGGAGCGCAAAATTATGACGGACGTTGTAGCGGGAATCGACATCGGCGGAACCAATACGGTTTTGGGATTAGTCGAAAAAAGCGGAAAAATTATTGAAGAATCGGCGCTGAAAACGGCGGATTATCCGTCTTTTGGCGATTTTGTAAGAATTTGCGCGAATTTAATTAAGGATTTGGCAAAAAAATCGGGCGTAAATCTTGCAGGCGTGGGAATCGGCGCGCCAAACGGAAATTTTTACAGAGGAACTATAGAATACGCGGTAAATCTTGCGTGGAACGGAATTGTCCCGATTGCGCGTGATTTTTCGGATATTTTGGGAGTTAAAGTCGCGATTACAAACGACGCGAACGCCGCAGCCGTCGGAGAAAAAATATTCGGCGGCGCAAAAGAAATTGACGATTTTGTAGTTATGACTTTGGGAACGGGACTTGGAAGCGGAATATACGTAAACGGAAAATTATTGTACGGGCATTCGGGATTTGCGGGCGAACTCGGACACGTAGGACTTGTTTTTGACGGTCGCGTTTGCGGCTGCGGACAACGCGGCTGCGCGGAGACCTACGTTTCGGCGACGGGAATTTGCAGAACAGCCGTAGAATTGCTTTCGCAAAAACGCGAACATTCGATTTTGCGCAAATATTCTTTTGACGAACTTACTTCAAAACACATTGCAAAAGCCGCCGGCGAAGGCGATTTAATTGCGCTTTTAGCGTTTGACGTTACCGCAAAATATTTTGGAAAAATTATTGCAAACACCGTCGCGTTTTCGAGTCCGCAAAAAATATTTCTCTTTGGCGGTTTGGCGAAATCGGGCGACATTTTAATTGTTCCGACAAAAAAATATGCTCGCGAAATGTGTTTGGAATCGATGCGCGATACTTTTGAAATAGAAATGTCGAAAATTCCTTCGGCAAACGCCGCGGTTTTGGGAGCGGCGGCGCTTATTTGGGAAAAATTGAGGTAAAAAACTATGCGAAACGATAATTCCATAATTTTTGGTCCCGTGCAATCGCGCCGCTTGGGAAGTTCTTTGGGACTTGATTTGGTTACCGCAAAAACCTGTTCGTTAGATTGCGTTTATTGCGAATGCGGAAAAACCACAAATCTTACAAACGAACGCCGCGAATATATTTTTGCCGAAAAAGTTATCGCAGATTTAGACGCTTTTTTGCAAAACGAGCCGCCGCATATCGACGTAATAACGCTTGGCGGAAGCGGAGAACCGCTACTAAACAGCGGCGCGGGAAAAATAATTTCGCACATAAAAAAAACTTATCCGCAATTTAAGGTCGCGGTTTTAACAAATTCCGTTTCGTTAATAGAAAAAGAAGCTCGCGAAGAAATATTGCCTGCCGATTTTGTTTTGCCGTCGGTCGACGCGTTTTTTGAAGAAAGTTTTCAAAAGATAAATCGCCCGGCAAAAAATGTTACCGTAAATTTTGTTTTGGACGGATTGCGCGAATTTTCAAAAATTTATAAGGGAACTTTGTGGGTAGAATATTTTGTAATATCGGGAATTAACGACGGCGAAAAAGAAGTTTTGTCGCTAAAAAAATATTTTGAGGAAATAAAACCGACAAAAGTGCAATTAAATTCTTTGGATAGACCCGGCACTTGCGAATGGGTAAAAGCGACGCAAATCGAGCGTTTGCAAGAAATAAAAAATATCTTGCAGCCGCTTTCGGTTGAAATTATTTCGCGAAATTATGACGCAAAAAGACGCGAAAGTCGCGAGTTGGCAAATAAATTTATATCGAGACAAGAAAAATGAAAATTATTTTGGCAAATCCGCGCGGATTTTGCGCGGGAGTCGACAGGGCGATTCGCATAGTGGAAGAAGCGATAGAAAAATACGGCGCACCCGTTTTTGTCAGAAACGAAATTGTGCATAACAGAGCGGTGGTAAATTCGCTAAAAAAACGCGGCGCAATTTTCGTAAAAAACGTCGGCGACGTGCCAAATGAAGCGGTTATAATTTTTTCGGCGCACGGAGCGGCTATCGGCGCTTACGAAGAGGCGAAAAACAAAAAACTCACGGTTTTGGACGCGTCTTGTCCGCTTGTAAAAAAGGTGCATAGCAATATAAAAAAATATTCCAAAGAAAACGCGAAAATCATACTCATCGGGCACGAAGGACATCCCGAAGTTGAAGGACATTTGGGGCAAATCGATGAAAAAATATTTTTGGTAACAAAACCAGAAGATATTGAAAAACTTTATTTTAACGAAAACGAAAAACTTGCCTACATCACTCAAACCACTTTGAGCATAATGGAAGCGGAAAATATAATTTCGGAATTGAAAAAGAAATTCCCCAAAATTATAGGTCCAAAAAGCGGCGATTTATGCTACGCGACGACAAACAGACAAAAAGCGATTGAGCAGTTGGCGGGAAAAATCGATTTGCTTTTGGTGGTAGGAAGCGCAAATTCGTCAAATTCAAATCGACTAAAAGAACTTGGCGAATCGCTTGGAATTAAATCGTATTTGATGGACGAACCGCAAAATATGGAACTTTCGTGGTTTGAGAACTGTAAAAATTTAGGAATTACGTCGGGAGCGTCCGCGCCGGAATATCTTGTTCAGGAACTTATGAGTAAAATTTGCGACAATTTTTTTATAGAAGAAGTAATACAAATGCAAACGACGGAAGAAAAGATAAAATTCCCGATGCCGCAGGAATTGCGCGAATAGTTGCGCATAAATTATATTTTACACACAAAAATAATATAGAGACGGCAAATAATATTTTTGCCACAAAAGGAAAGGAGCGTTATTATGAGAACTGGCGAAAACGTTAAAATTTCTCCTGAAATAACGGGTTTTAACGATTGGGTTACAGGTAAAGTAATAGATGTGGAAAAAAATCCATTTAACGGTATTATAATAGCCGCCAAAGATGATTTTGGACGTATCTTTTTTGACAAAGAAGAGTTTTTTAGAAGCGAAAAAGAAAAGGAATTGACGTAATATGTTTGCAATTGCTTTTGATATGTCTATTGAAGGGCTTAAACAAAATTATGGCGAGCCGTATAACAACGCATATTTTGAAATAAATAAGGAAATGCGTAAATGGGATTTTTATCGTATGCAAGGAAGCGTATATTTAACGCAAAACAATGATATGGGAAATCTTTTTGCGGCAATAGACGGTTTAAGAAAAATAGAATGGTTTAAAAAATCTGTTCGCGATATTCGTGGGTTCCGCGTAGAAGATTGGTCTAATTTTACAAACTTGTTCAAACAAACATAGAAAAGGAGAAAAATGGTAAATAAAAAAACGTCTTTGTATTTGGACACGTCGATTTTTGGCGGTTTCTTCGACGATATATTTAAACAAGATACCCGCTTGCTTTTTGATAAAATAAAAGCGGGAAAGTATATTGTTTTTATTTCCGATTTGGTAGAAGACGAGTTGGAAAATGCGCCTGAAAACGTAAAAAATCTTTTGAAAGATATAAAATATCAGTCAATAGAAGTATTGCCCGAATATGAAGATTTAGCGGATGAATATATTAGAGAAAACGTTGTCGGCAAAACAAACAGAGAGGACTGCATACACATCGCAACGGCAACCATAAACAATATTGATTATTTGGTCAGTTGGAATTTTAAGCATATTGTTCGCGCCGACAGAATCAAAGGATATAATATCGTGAACTTAAAGAACAATTATAAACGTTTAGAAATTTATTCGCCGAAGGAGTTAGTATATGATGAGCAATGATGAGTTTAGTTGTGATTGTGTGGAAATGACGCGGGAAATTAGAAATAAACTAAATAAAAAATTCTCTACAATGAAAAGAGGCGAACTTTCCGAATATTTAAAAAAATCGCATATAAGATTTACAGAATACATTACTTCTTTACGCGCAAAAGAAGGAATAGTCCTATAAAAAAAACGCTATAACACTTAATATAATTAAATTTTTCGACAAAACAATTTGGCATATATTATATTTTATTTAGGAATATAAAAAGGAGTAAAATGATAAATAAAAAAACGTCTTTGTATTTAGACACGTCGATTTTTGGCGGTTTCTTCGACGATATATTTAAACAAGATACCCGCTTGCTTTTTGAAAAAATTAAAGCGGGAAAGTATATCGTTTTTATTTCCGATTTGGTAAAAAGAGAATTAGAAACCGCGCCTGAAAACGTAAAAAATCTTTTGGAAGATATAAAATATCAGTCAATAGAAGTGTTGCCCGAATATGAAGATTTAGCGGACGAATATCTTAAAGAAAAAGTTGTCGGCAAAACAAGCAGAGACGACTGCATTCACATTGCAACAGCGACAATAAATAACATTGATTATTTAGTAAGTTGGAATTTTAAACATATTGTGAACGTAGAAAGAATCAAAGGCTATAATTCAGTGAACATAAAGAACGGTTATAAACATTTAGAGATACGTTCGCCAAAAGAAATGGGGGTTTACGATGACGATTGACGATGATGACTTTCGCTGGGACTGCATAAAAGGCGTGCGGGCAATTAAAGACGAATTAGACGCGAAATTTGCCACAATGAAAAGAGGCGAAATTTCCGAATACTTAAAAAAATCAGGAGCGGAATTTGAAGAATACATAACCGCCCGACGCGCCGCGAAAGGAATAGTCCTATAAAAAAAACGCTATAACATTTAATATAATTAAATTTTTCGACAAAACAATTTGCGCATATATTATATTCTTGTACAAAAAAATAAAAATTTAAACAAAAAACGGAGGTTGTTTTATGAGAAAATTGCGAAAGATTGATTTTGTTATTTTGTTAATATTGTGCTGTTACGGGATAGTAATGGCAATAGACCCCTGTGAAGGAGTTCCCGAATGGACGACTCCTACGAATCCGTGGTATAATCAGACGGGAATAGGAAAAAGATATACTTACAATGGAAATTTGTACCTATCTAAAAAAGAAGGCATAAATTGTACTGGTGACGGCGGAAGAATTTGTCCTGACCCTACAAACACGGAATATTTTGAATTGGTAGGTCCTTGCGGCGACGACGGCACCGTAAGTATTCCTAACCTCGAACAGCAGTTTATGACTTTGGGTTGCGACTTGGACAATCCAATTATAGACCCGTATTTGCTAGAACATTCCGTATATGCGGATAATGTATATTATGCGCGGGGTAGCGATACGTACACTCCAAAAGCCGGTATTATAGGAACCGCGGGAATATTGAGCGAGCAGTTAGAAGTCGCTTCGAGCGGCGTTGGAGGCAATATTCATTTTCAATCGACTAAAGGCGGTTATTTTAGAAATGTCAAAAAAACAATCACTACGCACGGCAATGCTCCCGTAAGTTATTACGAAGGTACGCCCGGTAATTCCAGCAGTTATACAAAATTATCGCATCCGCCATATTCCGACCCGGATAACGCCACTATAACCAACGATGGCGCCAATCTGAGAACAAGAGCGGACGCGGCAAACAACGGAAAATTCAGACCGAGATTTCCCAAATTGGAATACGTTCAATCAAAATTTACTCAAAGTTCAAGCCCGACGGGAGACGTTATAAATCCGGGCAGTTACGGAAATTTGATATTAGCAAACAATTCCACAGTGTATATGAACGCGGGAACGTATTTTTTTAACGGAAGCGTAACTATCGGAGAAGGAGCGAAATTATTGATACGAAAGACAAACGACGATTATAAAACGGTTATATACGTTAAAGAAAAATTTGTTGTCGCGTCCAAAGGCGGTATTTTCGCGCCGGAGGGGTTTGCCGTCGGCGCTTGCGGGATTCCGGATGGTTCGTCGGGAAAAATATTGGTTATTGCGTTCGGTACGGGAACTGAAACCGGCGACAACGGCGATTATACAAACGCGAATTCGACGATAACTTTCGGTTCCGAAGGTTCCGCTTCTATCGGAACTTTTATAGCGCCGCACGGGGGTATGTTTATTATGTGCGGAGCGACGGTAATAGGACAGTTGTTGGCAAAAGACGTAAATTTTTCTTATGCTTATAATTCTCCGAGTTCGATTGCGGGTTGTACTCGCGCTTGCTTCCAAGCCGACTTTTTTGAATATGTTCCGCTTGCTCCGCCGGACATTCGGGCAAAAGTAATAACCGAAAAATTTTTGGAAGATAAAAATTGGAACGAGAGTTTAACTAATCCGAGTTATACGGGCGGATATTCATATTCTCGCGACAAAAACAAAGATTATATTGGCTATATTAAAGTAGAATTAGAAGAACCGTATCAGGGCGACAATCCGTTAACTTTGTCTTATACCGTAATTGACGGCTCGGCAACTATCGGCGAATTAACAGATTTTCCCACATCCGACGGTTCCGCGTGGAGAACGGGGGGGGGCGTTGCATATAACGGACAAAGGGCTTTTGTTAAAAGCAAAAGCGGCAGTTTAACTTTCAATAGAGGAAAACAGGAAGATTCTATTCCCATACTTATTGTAGACGACGGCGACGAACAAACTAACCAGAATTTTTCTTTGAATATAAGCGGCACATATACTACGCAATCCTGCGAGGGCGGAAGCGGAAATGTGGGAGACAACAGAACGATAACTATAATATCGGACGACCCGTCGCAAGAAGGAATAAAAATAATTTCGGCAATTTATCGCGATACGCATTCGGGAATTTCGTCGAATATCGATAGAAATTTACGCGACGGATATATCGACGAAATAGAAATAATTTTGGAATTGACGGAAGGAATAACGTTTAATTCCGCTATTGCGCAACAAATTAAAGATAAACTTTCTCTCAACGGTAGTAGAAATTTTGAAATAACAGGCAATGCGCAAACTACGACGGACGGATTTAAGATTAACGTCGTAGAAAAAGCGGCTAAACTTGCATATAACGACGGAAAGCGCGATGAAAATTTGCCAAAAACTTCCATATTGACTGACGATAAAATTTCTCTCACAGGCGGCAGTTTTACGGTAAGCGAAGGCGGAGAAGATATTGACGTATCTTTACCCAGCGGCAATATAACTCCCGAAGACGAAGTCGCGCCGGTAATTTTGCGCGCCGATTACGAAGTTTCCGAAGAAGACAAAGATACTACGCTTAAAGTTGTGTTTAGCGAAAATTTGCAAAGTTTAAGTCAAGGCGATATTTACGGATTTTTCCAAACTTCTTCCGGCGATACGTATTATATGGATTTTAACGGAGAACCGAAAATAGCGGGAAAGCAAGACGAATGGCTTTATAAAGTTAAAAAAGCGTATTTCGGCAATTACGACGTAAGTCCCGCCACCGGCGACAGTATTTGGATAAACTTAACCGGCGGAAACGCAAAAGATTTAAAAAACAACGCGCAAAACGACAAAACGACAAAAGCGCCTTTGCGTTCTACTCGTAAGGGAAAATATACTTTGCATATAATTCCGCAACCTTTGCGTTTGTCCAACGGCGAACCGAAACCGCTCGACGAAGGACTTGTGTCGCATTACAATCTTAAATACAACAAAGGCGCGGCGATAATTTTAGAACTCGACGGCGCGACAGACACGACCATACAAAAAGGCAAAGTGGCAATTATAGACCCGTTGGGCAACGTGTTAACCGAAATGACTTTGGCTTTTGTCCACACGAAAGGAAAAACCGTCGCGGGAGTCGCCGTTTGGAACGCGAAAAATATTAAAGGCAGAAATGTCGGCGCGGGAACTTATTTGGCGATAGTTACGGGCGAAATAAAATACGACAACGACGCGGTAGAGCAGTTTAGCGTTAAAAAGCCGATTTCGGTATCAAAATAAACAAAAAAAAGTCCCGTAAAATTTAGTTTTTGCGGGACTTTTTTTATTAAAATTTAATTTATTTCAGCAATATTTTCGAGACAAAATTTTTGCCGTAAAATTCCGTTTTTACAAAATAAACGCCGCGCTTAAAATTGTCTACGGGAATTGTCGCGCTTTTATTTATCGTCGTTTTATAAACTATTTTTCCCGAAACGTTATAGACAAAAACATTTGCGTTTCCCAAACTTGGCAAACTAATATTTAAACCTTTTGCGCTAACGCTTGCGACGACGGAATTTGCCGATTTTCCCGCGATTTTCGCGTCGGTGTTAGGAGATAATATTTTAGTATCGCTACCGCCGCCTTCAATTTCGTCGCTTTTGGTGTAATACGGTCTATTTTTGTCAAATTCTATAAGTTGGTTAAAAAACCATCCTTTTTCGCCAATGTTTTCGCTTGGAAGCGTGTAATCCGTTCCTTCGGCAAGTCCTTTTCCTACCAAAAAGCCAATAAATCCCGCGTCTATAAATTTATTTACGTTGTTGAAAAAATACGGGAAAAAAGTATCTTTCCAAGCGTTTGCAAACTGCGACCCGTTTGCGACGTTTGGATTATCCATATTTCCTATTGATATTTGCCAGCCGATAACGGGAAGGTCAAGTCCTTGCGCGATTTTTTTTGTCCACGCAAGATATTTTTCCATTCCCGCGTCGTCCCAATACCAATCCGTATTATTTTTTTTGACTTCGTATTCGCCCGCGCACCATCCGTTTTTTTCCACTCCTATAAAATCGGCTCTGTCGCCTGATTTAAGCGTAATTGCGGGGTCTGAAAATCCGTACATTTTTGAAAAAAACTCAACGTTTGCTTGTGCCGAAGCGTCAATAAGTTCGGGCGACGACCACGCTAATCCTTTTTCTGACCAGCCGGGAAGATTTACAGACCAATGCGAAGCGAGAAAGCCGACGTAGCAATCGGGCGCAAATTTGTGCATAGTTCTAATTATCGCGACTCCAAAACCCGCCATAGTGTTTGGCAAGTCGCTTAAATATTCAAAAGAAATGGTTTTTTGCGTTACCATTGTGTCCGTTTCCCACGGAGCGTTTGGATTTGGACGAATTACCGACGAATCGTTTATAGTAAAACTTTCTAAATTATTTACTTTTGCGGGAATTTTTGTCGGGTCGACTTCCAATCCGTTCCAACCGACGCTACTGTTGTTTGCGTCTTGCAAAAAATATCCCCAAGTGTCCGGTTCTACTATTATTGTGGAGCCGTAGCCGTTTGCGTTTTCGGCAACTTTTTGCAAAGTCCAGAAAAACAGCCGCGATTTTTCGGGGTCGTTCATATTCGCGAGTAGTTTTGTACGTCCGCCTTCTTCCTGTAAAACGTAAATTACATAAGCCGATTCGACTCCCGCCAATTCTTTTGCTTTTTTGGAATAGTTGTTGTCCCAAGCCCAAGGAAATAAATTAACGCAAGCGTTTTCTCGCGGGTCAACGCCTTCGTTTACATATCTATAACGATACGCAATTTTTATTCCCAACTCCTCCGTCGCGACTTTTAGCCGACGCGTATCAAAAGAAAGCGGAACGGTGGGATTATACGGCAAGCCATTGCTTACCAAACCGAAACGAAAATCGCCCCATCCAAACGGGGTTTTGCCAAATTCCGCAAACAAAGAAATTGCGGACATTGCCGTAAATAAAAACAAAAATTTAAAAGCATTCATTTTTTTCTCCTTTTTTTAAGTTAATGTAACTGTGATTTTAATTGTAGTTGTAATTTTTAATAATATTTACATATTTTACGCATTTTCTTGCGTTGCGCCGAGAACCATTTCGAGAGTAGTTTCGCCTTTTAACGCTTTTATAAGTCCGTCGCGGCGAAGCGTCGTAAAGTCGCCGCGTTTTACCATATAATCTTTTATCTCATCGGATTCCGCTTTTGCTATCACTAATTTTTGCACTTGACGGTCGGGAATAAGCAGTTCAAAAATTCCCATTCTTCCTTTGTAACCTGTGTTTTTACAATTTCTACAACCTTTTCCTCTGTATAATTTTACGCCCGGGCGAAGTCCTACTCTCTGCAATGCTTCGGGTTCGGGTTCATACTCTTCTCTACACGAAGAACAAATTTTTCGCACAAGACGCTGCGCCAAAACTCCGCGAACCGTCGAACTTATTAAATACGATTGCACGCCCATATCTATAAGTCGCGTAAATGCCGAAGCGGAGTCGTTTGTGTGAAGCGTAGAAAATACGACGTGTCCCGTAAGCGCCGCCTGAACCGCCATTTCGCCCGTTTCGGTGTCTCGCATTTCTCCGACCATTACTATATCGGGGTCTTGACGTAAAATTGAACGCATTCCCGAAGCGAAAGTAAATCCCGCTTTTACGTTAATTTGTCCTTGCGTAATTCCGTCGACGTTACTTTCTACGGGGTCTTCCATAGTAATAATATTTTTTTTGTATTCGTAATGTTTATTTATAAATTCCAAAGACGCATAAAGAGTGGAAGATTTACCGCTTCCGGTCGGTCCCGTTACCAAAATAATTCCGTTTGGAATTTGAATCAACTCTTCAAATTTGTCGTGCATTTCGTCGGAAAATCCTAATTGTTTCAGCGTAAATTGCTTTCCTTGCGCGTCGATAATACGCATAACTATTTTTTCTGACTGCGCCTGACGAGTTAGCGCGGGAAAAGACGACACGCGCAAGTCGACCATTCTTCCCTGATGTTTTATTTTAATACGTCCGTCTTGCGGTTTTCTCTTTTCGGCAATATCCATACCGCCCTGAATTTTAAGACGAGATATTATTTGCGGACGAATATTTAGCGGCAATTCCTGCACCGTTTGCAAATGTCCGTCCATACGATAACGCACGCGATAACCGTTGTCGGTCGGCTCCAAATGTATGTCCGATACGTCTTTGTCTATCGCTTCGTGAATAAGTAAATTTACTATATTTACAATTTGCTGTCCTTCGTCGTCCGATACCGCTTCCTGTTCTTCTTCGTCTTTTACAACTTCAAAAGAAGTGTCGCCGCCGGAACTCGCTATCATATCGCTCAATCGCGTTTGATTGTCTTCGTAAACGCGGGTTATCGCCGCTAAAATCTGTTTTTCGCTCGCCATTACGGCGTCAATTTCTTTTCCCGTTACAAATTTTATATGGTCTATTGTGCGCAAATTAGTCGGGTCGGTCATCGCTATTGTAATTACGTTGCCTTTGGAATAAATTGGAATTATTTTATATTTTTTACACATATCTTCCGTAATAAGCATAGTAAGTTCGCGGCTAACTTTTATTCCGTCCAAGATAATATGTTGAACGTCAAGTTGCGCGCTTAAAATATCTATAAGTTTGCCTTCCGATATAAATCCCAAAGTTACAAGCGTTTCGCCGATTTTTTTTCCTAAACTCTTTTGTTGTCTTAACGCTTCTTCGAGTTGTTCTTTTGTAATAATTCCCTGCTCGACAAGAATATCGCCGATTCGTTTTCGTCCGTCTACTTGAACTTGTTCGCCCAAAACCGAACCTAAATCCTGCACGGAAATGGCTCCCGCAGAAACCAAAACCGCCCCCAGCGTTTGTCCGGTTACCGATTGCGCTCTGTACGCTTTGTCAAGTTGCTCTTCGGTAATAAGTCCCTGCGACAAAAGTATTTCGCCGAGTTTTCTGCCTCTTCTTTGCAATGCCATAATTTCTCGCCTCTTTTGTTGCTATTTATATATAATACAACATAAAAATAAATTTTGCAACAACTAAAAGGAGAAAAATAGTATTTTTATGTACAATGAAGAAGATAATTTTAATTTTTGCGCTTGCGTTTTTAGGATTTGCCGAAGAAAAACCCTTTGTTTTGTCGCTTTCAGGCGGAGGCGCCAGAGGTTTTGCCCACATTGGCGTTCTTAAATACTTTGAAGAAAGCGGCGTCGTTCCCGATACTATAATCGGAACTAGTATGGGAGCCGTTATCGCCGCGCTTTATGCGTGCGGATATTCGGCGCAGGAAATTTACGATATGCTGAAAGTTTTATCGAATACGGACGTTTTATTTCAAAAAACGGGCGCCGAATTTTTGCGCGAAAATCGCAAAGCAAGCATTTTAAACCTGAAAATAGACAGAAGTTTTAATTTTGTTTTGCCGCTCGGATTTATTTCTTATAAGAAGTTGGACGAAATTATCGCTTCAAAACTTATTTCCGCGCAAATGAAAAGCGGCGGCGATTTCGACAAACTTCCCATACCTTTGCGCATAGTTACAACCGATATTTTGCAGAAAAGACCGCAAATTCACAAATCGGGCGACATTTTTCAGATAACGAAAGCGTCCGCCGCGATTCCGGGCATTCTTTCGCCTGTAAAAATCAACGACAGTTGGCACGTCGACGGCGGATTTCGCGCGAATATTCCGCTTTTGGACAGCGTAAAAAACGACGATATTTTTACTTTTGCCGTAAATGCCACAAGCGCCGAAGAAAAAGAAATAAACATAAACACTTTCGCCGACGTGGTCGTGCTTTCTATGACCATTGGAATGGACGACGAAAAATCGAAAAACGCGGATTTCGCGGATATTATTATATCTCCGCTCGAAAATAAAAACGTGAAAAATTATCATTTTCATTTGTTTGACGACATAGTTAAAGCGGGCTATGAATCGGCGAAAAAAGCGGTAGAAAATTGCGACGAAATGAACGTTTATAAGAAAAATCGTAAAAAAACATACCAAAACGGCAACGGCGGTTTTTCGGTGAAAGATATAAAATTCGACGGCTTAAAAAAGACAAACGAAGAATATTTGCGGGGAATTTTGTGGTTTGATACGAACAAAAAAATCACGGAAAAGAAAATCGAAAGAGTTATAAAAACCGCAAATTCCATAGATATTTTCGACGATTTTTATTTTACCGGCTCAAACGACACGCTTATTGCGACAGCAAGAGAAAAGGACGAATTTAGCGTCGACATAGGCGTAAGATTTGACAATCGAAATCTTATGGAAATGTTTGTAGCCCCGCTTTTTAGCAATCTTTTCGGCTTTGGAATTTCGCACGGTTACGAATTTCAATTGGGTTTTCTGCGCAAAAGAATGCTCGCCGACGTTTCTTGGTATTTGCCTTTAAGCCGTTCTTTTTTATTTTCGCTCGGTTTTAGCGGATATTTGTCGTCGCAGCGGTTAGTTTCCCGCGAGGTAGACGATACTACGGACGTCGACCTGTCGACGATTTATTATTCCGAGTCCGACATCGTAAAAAACGGAATAAATTTAATCGGTTCTTTCGATTTTCTAAATTCGGCGTCGCTTTTCGGCGGACTTCGCAACGAACGATACAGTTCAACGCAATCGCAAACGGGCGACGTGGAATTTTCCTTTTCCAATCAAAACAACAAAATCACAATGTTTTTTGCGGGAATTAAAGCGGACTGGCGCAACGACAGATATTTCCCGTCGCACGGCGGAGAGCATCGTTTTTGGCTTTCGGGCGCAAGCGATTATTTTGGAAGCGACCGTCAATTTTTAACAATAAACGGATATTTGTCTTTTGCGATTCCCATCGGCGAACGAAATACCGTCGTTCCGTTTATTCTTGGCACGTGGTCAGACCAAACGCTGCCCAGCGTTATGCGTTATTACATCGGCGGTTCGCGCGGCAACAATCTTGCTTCTCCGGCTAATATTTTAAATATCGTTCCGTTTGCGGGATTACGGGAACGCGAACTTTTCGCCGATAAATTTTTTATGTTTCAATTATGCTGGCGTTATCAATTTACAAAAAAATATCCGCTTTATTTTTCGCTTTTCACCGACGTCGGAAATATTTGGAATTATTCAAATCCTTTGGAATTATACGCTTCGCAAGAAAGTATTAAGGAGTCGTTTTTTCACAATATTCCGATAGGAATAGAAAGCGAACTCGGATTTAAAACGCCTTTTGGACCCATTAGGTTTTCGTATAGTCGTTTAATTACGGGAGAATTTTACGAGAATTTTGACATTAAGCGAAAAAATATTTTCAAATTTTCCGCCGGCTTTGATTTTTAGGATGTCCGATGTTACTCTGTCTAAAATTGACCTGAAAATGTCGAAAAAGTAGTTGCCCGCAAATTTTCGCGTTTTTATTTCGCGCCTAAATTTTTCGGACAAACTTCCTGACAAATATCACAACCCAAAGTCCAGCCGAAACTGTTGAAATTCGGTATTGTTTTTTGTTGCGTTTGATAAGAAATACATTTATTGCAATCAAGCGTATATGGCTTCACAAGCGCTTTTGTCGGACAAGATATTATACATTTATCGCAATTTTCGCAAAAATTTTTTTCAATATTTTTGTCTTTTTCTTCCGATTCCGTTTCAATTTCAAAATCGATAAGCAAAACTGCGATATTGCAAAAAGAACCGCATTTTTTTGAAATAAAAAGCGTGTTTTTCCCGATAAATCCCAATTCCGCTTTTTGCGCCCAATATTTTTCGAGAATCGGCGCGCTATCCACGCAAGCGCGAAAATTTACGTTTGGTATAATTTCGCTAACTTTTTGAGACAAAATTTTCAATTTTTTCTTCATTGAAATATGGTAATCTTCTTCTTGTAAAGCGTATCTCGCCACTTTGTTATTTTGCGTTTCAACTTCAATTTTATGACTTTGCAAAACGACAATCGCGGTTTTCGCGTTTTCCAAAAGCAACTTCGGATTAAAACGAATTTCTATGTTTTTTTCGAGCCACTTCATATTCGCGTTATAACCGTTTTTAAGATAATTTTCAAAATGCGCGCGATAAAAATCGGGAATTTCGCCGATTTTTGCTAATCCGCAATCGTCAAATCCCGAAGAAAATGCGATTTTTATAATTTTTTCCGCTAAATTTTCGATAAAACAACTCCTTTGCTCGTAAAATAATTTATTTTTAGCGCGTAATATGGAGAAAAAACTATGAAAAAAATTATTTTTTCGCTTATTTTTGTGGCGTTCGTTTTTGCGGAAAAAAATGGAAAAGAAGCGATTTACGAAGAAATTCTTCCAAACGGACTGAAACTGCTCGTCGTAAGCGACGCGAAAATTCCCGACGTTTCGTGCAGATTGTATTATTTTGTCGGCTCGATGTTTGAAAGTTATTCGAATACGGGACTTTCGCATTTTTACGAACATTTGATGTTTAAGGGAACAAAACGGCTCGGCACTACAAATTACGAAGCGGAAATTCCGATTATGAAAGAAATTGACGGCATAGATAGCGAAATTTTGTCGCTTTTAAGAAGTGGAATTTCGCCAAACGACGAGCGAATTTTGTCGCTGAAAAACAAATTGACGCAGTTGCAGGACGAACAGCGAAAATACATAATAAAAGACGAAATTTGGTCGCTTTACGAAAAAAACGGAGCGACCGGACTTAACGCTTGGACGAGCGACGACATAACGGCTTATATCGTAACTTTGCCCGCGAATAAAGTTGAACTTTTTGCGAATATTGAGGCGGACAGAATGCAAAATTTGGTTTTGCGGGAATTTGTAAGCGAGCGGGACGTCGTTTATGAAGAGCGGCGAATGCGTTATGAAAATCGCCCCGTGAATAATTATCGGCTTATTTTGGAATCGATGTTTTATTCGGCTCATCCGTATCGAAATCCGACAATCGGCTGGGCGAGCGACATAGAAAATTATTCGACGGCGGCGCTTAAAAGCCATATTGAAAAATATTACAGACCCGACAACGCGATAATCGTTTTGGCGGGAAACATAACGCCGAAAGCCGCTTCACAGTTAGCAAATAAATATTTTGCGCAAATTAAAAATCCCAAAACCGAAGTAGATTTTGTAAAAACCCGCGAGCCGAAACCCATCGGCGAAAAGCGTTTTATTGTCCGCGAAAAAAACGCCGAACCGCAAATCGATATATGGTTTCATACGTCGGGATATCCCGATTCTTCGCTTTTTGCGCTGGAAATTATTGAAAATATGCTTTCGGGAAACAGCGGAATTTTGTATAAGCGATTAGTTGAAGAAGAAAAATTATGCACAAGCGTCGGGGCGGCGAATTTCTGGCGGCATCATAACGGCAAATTTGCGATTTACGCGGTTCTTAAAAAGGATATTTCGCACGAAAAAGTAGAAAAAATAATTTTGGAAGAGATAGAAAAATTGACGAAAGAAGAGCCGAAATCCGACGAACTTTTGCGGGTAAAAAACACGCTTAAACGTCAGCATTTAGAAAAATTTAAGAATTTGGAAGGATTTTCGGACGAATTGGCGTTTTTTGCCAAATTCGGCGATTGGCGCGGACTTTTTGAATATCAGGATAAAATTATTGAAATTAAATCTACGGCAAATATCGTAAAAAAATATCTCGACCCGAATTTTAGAACAGTCGGCTGGTTGGTGAACGAGTGAAAAGGCGAAAAAAACTGCAAAAAAGAAAGAAAATTCTCGTTTTTGTTTTCAATCTTAATCTAAAATTATTTCGTCTGCATAGGTTTAATTTTGTTGATAATCTCATAAGCGGCTTCAAAACCGCCCGCGATTGTTTTGGCGTTCAATATACCGTCGTAATATCCGTCCAAATGCAAAACATTATACGCGGAATGCAACTCGGTAAGAAGTTTTTTGTCGTGATTCGCCAAATTTGCTTTGTAATATTCTATTGATTTCCTTTGTTTTTTACCAAGTTTCTTTTCAATGCCTTTTATCTCAAACAAAGCGTCCAAAGCAATCAAAACGCCGTTGTACGCGATTCCGCAGGCGGTTCGTACGTATTTGGCGTCGGCATAATTGCGCTCGTCTTTTTTTGCCTTTTTTAACGTTTCTTCCGCGTTATCCATATAACGCAACGCTTCGTCATACCATTTTTTCAAAAAAGCCTGCTGTTCCTCAATCGACATAAATTTCTCCTGTAAATTTGGCGACGGGAAGCCCCGCCGCCGACAAAAAATTACGCTTCCACCTTTGAAAACGGCTTGTATTCTCTTGCGCCGCCTTGAAATTCTATATGTTTGTAAAATTCAACGAAAGTCAAACGAAGCGGATGCACAAACGAACTGAGACACGCAAGCAGAAAATTTATTCCGTGACCAAAAACAAGCACCAAAATCGCGGCGATAACAAGCGGCGTATTGAAACTGAATTCTCCACCGCAAACCATTATCGCGATTTTATTGAAAGACGCTCCCAAAAGTCCGCCGGCAAGTCCAAGCGCAAACAATCGAATATACGAAAGTCCGTCGCCCATAAGTCCCGTCGTGAACTGATAAAATTCCCAAAGTCCCAAAGGAACGCGAACAAAAACAGGTTTCGACGGATTATTGAACAAAAACAGCAAAACCGCTCCGATTACCAATGGAATAAGTATCATTTCCGACGTAATTGAAGCCGAAAGTTGCATTGCGGTAATTCCAAAAAGCACTTCAAAAAGCGAACCCATATCCAAAAAGTTTACTTTCGTTACCGCGATGGTCGCCGCAATCGTCAAAAATATCGTTCCGATAGGATGCATAGCGTATTGAAAATTCCAATTATTCTGCATTAGCCGATTTATCGTCCTTAAAGCCATTCCGAACAATATCTGGAATACGCCCAAAAATAACGCGAACGGTATCATAGGCATTATCACTTTGACGGCGTGTTGCCCGTTTTCTAAAATTTCAGGAGTGTGAACGGCTGTCGATTTTAATAGCGCATAAATTCCAAGTCCGCTTGTACCGAGTATTCCCGCTCCGTCCGCCGAATTGAAAATTTGCAGTCCAAAAAATCCGTTGAGTAAAAATCCGCCGATTACCGTCGAAAATCCAAGCAATAATCCAAATATCGCAAGCGGTCTGAGTTTTGGACCCGCCTTGATATAAGCGATAGTCGCCGCAATCAAAACCAACGCGCCGTATCCGACGTCTCCCAAACAAAATCCGAAAAACAACGTGTAAAACGGCGCAAAAAACGGCGTCGGGTCAATTTCGTGATATTTAGGAAGCGCAAAAAGTCGCGTTAAAACTTCGTATTTCTGCGCGTAAGGATTGTTATGAAATTCAACGGGAACGTCGTCTTCTTCTTTCGGTTCGTTAAAATCGTACCAGCACGAAAATTCGTCGAGCATTTTTTGAACTTGCGCGTGTTTTTCTTTGGGAATCCAGCCGTCGACGGAAAACAATTTTTCGTTTGCCGCCGCTTCCATAGAAGAACTTGCAAGTTCGTAATTAAGTTCGTTTTGAAGTTTCGTCTTGTATTGCTCAATCGACTTTATTTGCGACGCTATCTCTTCCTGTTCGCCCGTCAATTTGTGCTTTTCGGCGTTCAAAAGTTTCTCTTGATTGTCTAGCGTCGCAAACGTGGTCTGCGGAAGATTTACCGCTTCTTTGCCCTCGATTACGATATCTTTATTTTCATCGACCGCGGCAATCCACAAATTTGTCGACGTTTCTTTTATCACCTCGTAATTTACGTTTTGCAATAGCGGTTTGTCTTTCGGCGACAATTCAAAAAGCGAAATTCTAACTCCTTTTTCGGCAAGTTTTTTCAAGGTATCCAAATTAACGTCGCCCCAAGGGTCAAAGCGTTTTCTCTCTTTTGCGATAGTCGAAAATTCGTTGTTTATCGCGTCGATTCTTGCCAAATTCGCCAAATATTTTTTTACCGCGTCCTCAATATTCGCCTGCGAATTTGACGTTTTGCCCGGTTTTTTTTCCAAAACGCTAATATCCGAAATTACTTTTTGCACTTCCGTCAATTCGCCGTTTATCTCCGCGGCTTTTACGCTCAATTCTTTGTCTTTGCACTCAATATGAACAACGCCGACGTCGCGCAATTTTTGCAGAAAACTTTCTTTTTCGCCGTGATACAACAAAACGGAAAGCCGATTCATTTTAGTAACCATTACGCCGCCTCCTGTTGAGTTAATTTGTCTTTAAGAATTTTCTGCGCCGACTTTTCAAGGTTTTCTTGGTCTTCCATAAAGCGTTTTATTTTCAAAATTCCTTCGTTGTATTCGGGAATTTGCACTTTTTCGTAAAGATTTACCTTTTGCGTCGTTTTCTTTCGCGCGTATTCAAGAATTGAAAGCCGCTCTTTCGCCACTTCTATTTCTATCGCGAGTTTCGCCGATTCTTTAAGATGTTTTACTCCGAGCGCAGTCCAAGCCGACATACCAAAAAACGAATCGAGAGTCAGAACAAATTCCACGCTTCCAAGCGACGGAATCCTTACGCCCGCGATTTTTTTGTACGTTTTTTGCACGTCTTTTACCTGCAAAATATCTTTCGGAAATTCTTCCCAAAGTTTTCCGTATTTGTTTATCGCGTCCGAACTTTCCTGAAAAAGTTTAAGCGCGTCGGCAAGTTCCGTTTTCGCTTTTTTAACTTCAAGACGAAGCGCGGTTTCCTTCGCTTTAAGAGTAGGCAAAGCCCTAACTCTTACCTTCAACTCTTTTTTAAGTTGGGCGAGCGCGGTTTTATTAAATTGAAATTTTAACGCCACAATTCACCTCTTTCGTCTTGATTATTTGCCTCTCCAATACTTGTCCATAAGGACTTTTTTCATCGCCACTTCGTCGCGGGTAAAATATTTCCCCAAGATTTCCCAACCCGTATCCAACATTTTTTCCGCGTCGATATCCACGTCTATCGCCAAAAGTTCTTTTGAATAATCGTGCGCGTAAGACAAACATCTTTCGTCGTAATCCGTCAAGTCAAAGCCGTTTTCCTGTTTGGTTTTCGCGTTAGCCGCGTCGGCAAACAAACGGACGCAAGTATTCATCACCTGCGGATGGTCTTCGCGAGTTTTCTTTCCGATAACCAATTGTTTAAGACGGGAAAGCGAACGGAACGGGTCGATAATAACCTTTCCGATGTCGGTGTCTCGTCTCAAATACAACTGTCCTTCCGTAATATATCCCGTATTGTCGGGAATCGCGTGAGTAATATCGCCGCCCGAAAGCGTGGTTACCGCGATAATCGTGATTGAGCCGCCTTCGGGAAACTGCACCGCTTTTTCGTAAATTTTAGCCAAATCCGAATAAAGCGAACCGGGCATACTGTCTTTTGAAGGAATTTGGTCCATACGATTCGACACGATAGCCAAAGCGTCGGCGTAAAGCGTCATATCGGTAAGAAGAACAAGAACTTTCATATTCTTTTTTACGGCAAAATATTCGGCTGTTGTAAGCGTCATATCGGGAATAAGAAGCCGCTCGACAGGCGCGTCCTGCGTCGTATTTATGAAACAGGTAATTCTATCGAGAGCGCCGGCGTTGTCAAACGTTTGTTTGTAATACAAATAATCGTCGTTGCTCATTCCCATTCCGCCCAAAATAATCATATCCGCTTTCGCTTTAAGCGCAACGTCCGCCATAACCATATTGTACGGCTGGTCGGGGTCGGCAAAAAACGGGATTTTCTGCCCGGTAACGAGCGTATTGTTCAAATCGATACCCGCAATACCCGTCGGAATAAATTCGCTGGGCTGTTTTCTGCGAACAGGATTTACCGACGGACCGCCTATCTCCGTTTCTTCGCCGTCTACCTGCGCGCCGCCGTCTATCGGTTCGCCGTAAGCGTTAAAAAATCTTCCGCGCAAATCGTCCGAAAGTTTTATCGTCGGCGCTTTGCCCGTAAATTTTACTTCGGCGTTTGTGTAAATACCCTGCGTGCCGGGAAAAATCTGAAGCGTTACTTCGTTTCCTTTAATTTTTACGACCTGCGCGGGACGTCCGTTTACATACGCCATTTCCTCGTTTGAAATGCCGTCCGCTTTTACCGTTATAGTCGCTTTGGTAATATTTTCAACTTTTGTGTAAATTTTTTGAAAAGCACTCATTTATTTACTCCTTACGCTGATTCTTTTTTATTGTCGTTGGCAACTTTTTTGGTCGCCGTAAAATCCTTCAATTCCTTTTCCGCCGCATAAAATTCCTGACTTTCAAATTTCGTGTATTTCATTTGATTTATCAGGTTTATTATACGTCTGAAAAACTTGTTCACGTCTTCAAAATCCTCAAAATTGTAATTGCTTTGACAAATATCCAAAACTACGTTAGTAAGTTGCTTTTGACGCGGCATCGGCGTAGTTCCGTCAACTTTATCGAAAGAATCCTGCTGTAAAATGGAAAAATCCACAACTTCGGACTTATTATACGTAATATGGTATTCGAGCGGAACGCCGTCGTCTCCCAAAATATTTATTTGGTCTTTCGCTTCTTTTCCTCTCAAAAGCACGTCTTTGAGAATTTGAACGCCGTCTGCCCAGCCCTTTTGAACATTTTCTTCGAGATACGCCACAAGTTCGGGATATTCGATATATTTCGAGTAACTTTCTATGGGGTCGATAGCGGGATAACGTTTTGAATCCGCGCGCGCTTGGTCTAATGCGTAAAAACATCTCGCCGCTTTTTTTGTCGATTCGGTAACGGGTTCTTTAAGGTTTCCGCCTGCGGGCGATACCGCTCCCAAAAACGTTATAGAGCCGGTTTTTCCGTTGTTAAGTTCAACATAACCGTTTCGAGCGTAAAATTGCGCGATAATCGCAGACAAGTCCATCGGAAACGCGTCTTGACCGGGCAATTCTTCCAAACGGTTAGACATTTCGCGCAACGCCTGCGCCCAACGCGACGTTGAGTCCGCGAGCAAAAGCACTTTCATTCCCATAGAACGATAATATTCCGCAATCGTCATTCCCGTATAAACCGACGCTTCGCGAGCCGCGACGGGCATATTCGACGTGTTTGCGATAATTACCGTTCTTTCCATAAGTTTTCTGCCGGTTCTCGGGTCTTCAAGTTCGGGAAATTCGGTAAAGATTTCCACGACTTCGTTGGCTCTTTCGCCGCACGCCACCATAACGATAATATCGGCGTTTGCGTTTTTGGCAAACGAGTGCTGCATAACGGTTTTTCCCGCGCCGAAAGGTCCGGGCATAAATCCTGTTCCGCCTTCCGCAAGCGGATTAAGCGTATCGACTGTGCGCACTCCCGTTTCAAACAGTTTGAACGGACGAGGTTTGCTTTTATAAGCCGAAACTTCGCGTTTTACAGCCCATTTAATTTCCATAGAAACCGAAATATCGTTTCCGTTAGCGTCCGTCAAAACCGCGATTTCGGAATCGGAAGTATATTCTCCCGCCGAAACGATTTTTTTGATTTTCGCCGTACCTTTAAGGTCAAACGGAACCATAATTTTATGGTCGAGCCAGTTTTCCTTTACTTCGCCGAGCCACGACGCCGCTTCAACTTCGTCTCCGACTTTCGCCAATGGAGTAAATTTCCATTTCTGACCGGGATTAAGCGGTTGCGTATATTCTCCTCTTTTCAGGAACACGCCTTCCATTTTATGTAAATCGTTTTGGAGACCGTCGTAAGTTTTCGACAACATACCGGGTCCCAAAGTTACTTCCAACATTCTTCCCGCAAATTCGGCGCTGACGCCGACTTGCAATCCTCGTGTGCTTTCAAATACCTGAACCGCCACTTTGTCGCCCATAACTTTTATGACTTCCGCCATAAGTTTTGTACCTTTGAGGTCTATAAAACAGATTTCGTTCTGCCCGACAGGTCCGTCAACCTCCAAAGTTACCAAGTTTGCGACAACGCCGACAACTTTTCCTTTTGTACTCATCTATATATTTCCTCCGTCAGTTTTTGTTTTTATCATTTTTGCAAAGACGATTTAAGGTTTTCGATTAAACCTTTCGCCCGCGCAATTCCGTTTTCCGTATCCAAACGCAGCCAGCGTTCAATGCTGTTTGCTTTTACCATAAAACCCAACACGCTTTCCATTCCAAATTCGCTGCCGATAGAAAGTTCGTCCACTTTTTTCCAATAAATATCGTCAATCGCCTCTTCCAAAGCGATAGGGTCGTTAATGTTTTTGGAAATTTGCTCCATCCACGACAACGAATTTCCCAAACCGAAGTCCGACGCTCTGCTTTTCGCTATCTTTTCCGCATTGTCGTTTATTTGAATTACGCTTCTTTCCGCAGAAACGCCCAATTCTCTTGCGTTTGACGCCGCGACGACATTTTGAATATCCGCGCAAAAAACAGCCCATTTCGCAAACCAAGCGTTTACGCCCGACAATTCCTTATAATAAAGATAAGACAACTGCTCAAAAACGCCGAGTCCGGCGACGCTTTCCTTATCGTCTTTGCGATTTTGCAAAAATACTTGAAGATATTTCGGAAGCGCGTCGAAGTTATTTACCGCCTCTTCCAACTCCGAACGCGAGAACCAACCGCGAGAATCAAATTCCTGCTTTTTATCGAGGATATTGATTATGTTTTCGTTGTCGAAACGCAAGAGGAGAAATTTTACCAATTCCGCGTCCTCTTTCGCTAAAACTTCAATAACTTCTTCCCGTATCTTTGCGTAATCGAAATTCTTAACGTTATCGGCAAGGTTTGGAAGTCCGGTTACAAGATAATAGTATTTACGACTCATTTATATCCTATTCCCCGAAAAGAATTGACTTTACTTTCGGACGTAAATATTCCTTAAAATATTCGGCAAAATCGCCGTCGGTAAACGTTACTTTGAAAGTACCGTTCGACTCGCCGATTTGAAAGCCGTTTTTTACGCTCTTCGACGCGGAGATTGTTACTCCCGCTTTCATAATTCCCTTGATTGCCGCCGCAATGTCTTTTTCGAGTTTGTCTTTTTGTTCGTGAGAAAGCAAAACTTCTATGGAAGAATCGCTGCCTTTCCAGTTAGACAATACCGCTTTAACGTAGTCGGGTATGTTTTTTACGAGCGAATCGCTTATTGCGCCGTCGAGCGCTTTTGCCGAAACGACGTCCGTAATTTTACTTTTAAGCGCGCTTAACGCCTGTTGTCCCGACAACTTGATTTCGGAATCCGCGTTTTTCTTCGCGTCTTCCGCTTTTTGATTCGCCTCCGAAATTATTTTTTCCGACTGTTTTTTCGCAGTCGCAATAATTTCATCCGCCTGCGCTTTCGCCTGCGCGATAATCTCTTCTTTTTTCTTTTCGCCCTGCTCAACGCCTTCTTTAAGCAATCTTTCCGCTAATTGTGAAACCTTTCCTTCCATCAGCCCTCCCGAAATTAAATTTTCCCATAAAATTAAAATTTGTTAAATTTTTACAAGCATCCTTTAAACAAAGATACAATAAATATACTTAAAAAAGCAAATATTTTCTGAAAAAAACCGAAATTTTATAATTTTTCTTAAAATGCGCCGCAAACGAATGGCATAATATTATTTTCTTTATAAATATAATTGTAAAGGTTTTTTATGGCGAATAAAATTTTACTCTTGTTTTTAGTATTTATTACAGCGGTAAACGCGAGGATTGCCGTCGTGCATTCGCGCGTTTCCGATTTGCCTTACGCGGAAAAAATGGTCGTGCGACTGAATAATTACGCGGAATGCAAAAGATACGCCATAGAAGGCAGAGACGGTTTATTAAAAGTTCTTATGGAAAATCCCGGTATAGAATTGCTCGTTATGCTTTCTACCGTAACGGCGGAAGATTACGCAAAAATAGTCAGAGACGGTAAAATTCGCATTCCGCCGCATTTTACGATTCCCGACGAACCGATTCGCGAAGAAGAACTTTCTATCTTATTGAAAAACGGCGTGGTTTCTATGCCTGTCGTAGACCCCGCTTTGGCGATTAGAGGACTTTCAAATAGATTCGGTTCAAATATTTTAAGCGTCGGATATATTTACGGAGATAATTTTAAGACAGCCGCCGCAAACGAATCGGCGCAGTTGCGAGCGGCGGATATTCCCGTTTTCGACCGTCGTTTGCGCAGTCCGCAAATTCTTTCGGACGAATTTGCTTACGGAATAGGAAAATTTTACACAAGCAACGTTTATGTTTATAGATTTTTGGGAAAAGACCCGCTTTTCACGTTTTTACTTAACGAACCTTCTATGGTTATGTTTGTTGAAAAACGAGCGACCGCGCTTATTGTCGATACTCCCGATTACAAAAACATTTTTGTAAATACTCCCGTTTTACATTTGCGAAGAAACGACGCGCTTTTGGAACGCACTGCGTCGCTTATAATTCTTTCTATGCTTGAAGAAGTGAATAAAAAGCCGCGATTTACGCGCCCGATAATTATACGCGCGACGAGCGCGACGCTTTTAACTCCCGAAAAGCCATACGAAGAAAATATTATTGTCGGCTCCGATATGCTTATCGTGCAAACTGAAAGAATTTTTCAGCAAATAGGACAAAAAGACGAATCTAACGGCGCTAATTTGTGGGATTTGTGTTTGTCGTCGCTTAACTCGGTTATAGATACGGCTATATCGTCGGATAAAAGCCCAAATATTATACATTCGCAAAATAAAATGTGGGAATTTATTAGTCAGTTGTTAGGAACGCCTATATTTGGCTATATTGCTTGCGGCGTTTTATTTCTTATGTTTTTGTTTAAGATGGTCGAAACGCATCAAAAAAAGCGATACCAAAGAAGAATCGCGCTTCTTATGCCGGGTTCGATAAATAAAATTTCGCTTACGGGCAGCGACGGAAACGTCGTTTCGCTGAAAATTTTGCTCGAAAACGAGGGATATAACACAAAACCTACGAGTTCTATGAAAGGTTTTAGAAAAATTATGCGCAAAAGTTTTCCAAACGTAGTTGTCGCCGATTGGGACGCCGCAAGAGTTATGCTTCAATTATTTTATCAGGAATTTACAAATACCCACAAATTCAGTCAAGTCGGGATAATTTTAATAAATATTCCTATAAACAAACAAACGCAAATTAAAAAACTTTTCGGCGGAGCAAGCGTCTATTGTTACGACGACATACCGACTTTGGACGACGTTCAATCGCATTTGCGCGGCGGCGGCGACAAAAATTTTTCGCAGTATTCCGAAGGCAGTTATATGTCGGGAGTTATACACGAAGACAATCTTACGGCGGTTTTGCAAATGATAGAAGGAAATATGTACACAGGTTGTTTGGTCGTAGAAGAAGACAAGCCGATTTCGGTTATATATTTCAAAAACGGGCGAGTCGTCAGCGCCGTCGATAAATCGGGCGAAGGCGGCGTAAAGTCGATTTATAACGCGCTAAATTGCAGAAGGGGAAATTTTTATTTCCATTTGAATCGTAGCGCGCAAAACGAATCGCTAAATTTGGGAACAATGGAAATTCTTATGGGCTGGGCTGAACAGCGAGACAGATTTACAAAAAAAGTTCAGGCGATTAAAGACGAGAAATAAAATTGGAGGTTAAAATAAATGGGAAATACCGCATTAAAACAAAACAACAGGCGCGTACAAAGGGAAGTATTGTGCTTTTATCTTAAAGTCATAGACCTTAAAACAGGAAAAGAAATCGGTCGCGTTGTCGACATCACAAGCGAAGGAATGATGCTTTGCGGCAACGTCGCGTTAGACGATAAAAAAATATATGGAGTTCGCATAATTCTTGCGAAAAGCGTTTTTGATATGGCGCTTGGAAATCTCGACGTAAGCGTTCAAGTTCGATGGAGCAAGCCGGACGCGAATCCGTCGCTTACGTTGACGGGAATGCTTTTTTTGGATTTGGACGAAAAAGGCAAAAAAACGGTTGAAAAGTTAGTCGCCAAAATCGGGATGAAACATTCTTTGGACGTTTTAACGGGAAACGAAGAAGAGGAAGAAGAATATTGAGAAGGGAAAATTGCGTTATTCGTTTCCCAAATAATCCCTTTCCAAATCTTCCCAAGACATATTGCAGGATTTTTTGGAAATGTAGTCGGGGTCTATTGTCCAGTAAGAGTAACCTTTGTCTTTGGTTGTTTTCTCCAATACAAAATCCGTTTCTCCGCAATTCTCCGTTTTTGACGACCTGTAAAACAATATTATTTGTTCATCGTCTTTAATTACCACTTTGCTTGACAACCAATAGAAACGAGTCGGGTCGTCAATACTTGCGCCCGGCGGAGTGAATTTATATGAATACAAAAACAAAGTGTCGTTTGGAAGTAAAGTCGTATCAAACGACAAAATATCTTCATCGGAATCGTCTTCATAATATGCTTCATAATACAATATTTTGTCCGTATTATTCACTAAAAAATGGTACCATCTGGAATAAGATTCATTGCAATGGTCGCATCCATCGTCACATCCACTCACAAATAATATGACAATACAAGAGAAAATAAGCAAAGTGAAAAATTTTTTCAAGTTTTTCATAGTTTTACTCCTTTTCCAATTCTTCCAAAGACATATTGCAGGATTTTTCGGCAATGTATTCGGGAGTTATTGTCCAATGATAATTGTAATAATAATCGCGTTTGCCTCTTTTTGACGATACAAAATCTGTCTCTCCGCATAACTGTTCCGTATTGCCAAACCTATAAAACAATACTTTGTCATCGTCGTTTTTAATTACTATGGTACCGCCCGGTGTAGCGCCCGCCTCAAAATACGTCGGGTCTTCAACAAAATCGTCGCCCGATACACTCTTTATAGAATATAAAAACAAGGTATCGTTAGGCGCCAAAAGCGTATCGAAACAAAACGTGACGGAACACGCTTTGTAGTTTAACGCACTATTGGTTTTATTTACTAATAAATAAAAACCCTTGGAAGTAGTTCCACCGCAAGTACATCCTACAACGAATAGAGAAAAAATAAGTAAAAATATTGATAGGAATAAACCTATCGCAAACAGTTTTTTCATTAAAAACTCCTTTGTTAATGAATTAAAAAATTAAAGATTTTATGAAACAAAGGTTATGGTGTCTGAACCCTTATTTAGTAAATATAATACGAATTTTTAAAGTTCGCTTGTTTTTTTATGAAAATTATGTTTTGCAAAGAAAATTTTCTTGTTGTTGCGAAAAAACCGCTATTTTTGCTTTATTGCTCCACAACTTTTCACGCAATTAAAGCAATATTGACATATTTTTCTGTCTATATTAACGACGATTTCTTTTTCCTGCGTTTGAAACAAAGAAATGCAATTTGACGGACAAACCGACAAACATTCGCGTTTTTCGCATTTAGAACAGATATTATATTCTCCGCGAAGCAAAGACCGCGTCAAAGATAAATAAAGATATTTTTGCGCTTTGCCAAATTCCTTAAAATGCGCGGAAATATTTATTAAAGTATGCAATTTTTCCGAAATAAACGGCTCAAACATTTTAGAAAATTGTTCAGAAGAAAGCGAACTTTTTACCAAAAAATTATGAACGTCCAAAATTTCGTTTGAAATTCTTGTTTCCATATCCCAAAATTCTTTTTCTTTAAAAATCGACATATACGCGGCGCGCAAACACTCTTTTGTCGATAAAATTTGTGGTAAAATTTGCGACGGATGCAACGCGGGAAACAAAAATTCGCCCGGAATTAAAGTTCCGCCGATTATATATTCAAACGCGCCGTGAGCCGCCACCGACGCGCCGCAGCCGATATTCGTTACCAAATTGCAATCGGGAATAATAAACAGCCCGTTTTGAGTCAAAATTGAAAACTTAAACTGCAAGTCCCACGTTTTGTTTTCGTCGGATAATATATGCTCCATTTGATTTACGAGAACGCTTATTCGTTTATTTTTCAAATATTCGTCGTTATCCGAAGTATTTTGATATTCGCATTTATTTTTGTATTCTTGCAATTTCGACATTTTTTTGTCGTGTTTTTTCCACGCTCGTCGCCAAGAACCCCAGCCCCATAATTGCGTAACGTCTTCGGGAATATCGTAAATTCGCCTAAAAGAATACGAATTTGCCGACGATTTTTTGCTACTCTCGTTTGTTCCGTTAATAAGAAAAATTTTTTCTTCGTCTTTGTATTTTACCAACATTTCCGCGCAAAATCTAAAAAAACTCGGCGCGGGCAAACAGTCGTCTTCAAGGATTATTCCCATTTCTTCGTTTTCAAAAAACCAATCTATCGCGCTCTCTATTCCAAATCTCGTTCCCAAATTTTTGCTTTCAAATTTAGTAAAAACTTGACAATCCCAATCCACGTTTTCCGTAACGTATTGTCGCAAATATTGGACTTTTTCCTTTTCGCCGTCTTTTTCTTCGCGCCAACCGTCCGAAAATACGTATAATTTTTTCGGCTTGGATTTTCTTATCGCGGCGAAAACTTTTGTCGCGGTTTCAACTCTGCAAAAAGGAGTAAAAAGAATCGGCATTCTTTCGTATTCGTCGTTATCTAAAAAATTATTTTTAATCAATCGCATAAATTCCCTCCAAGACGACAAAAATAATATATTTTTATAGTAATTTATGGAAAAATCAGGAGATTTGGCGATGAGATTGATTAAAAACAGCGTTTTTGACAACAGCGAATATGAAAAAGTACCGATTTTATTCATACCTTTTTCTAAAACCGAAACGGCGATAAAAGTTTTTAACGCCATAAAAAAGTCCAAACCAAATAAATTGTATGTTTTTTCGGACGGCTGGCGAGAAGACAGGGAAGGCGAGCGCGAAAAGGTACAATATTTGAGACAATATGTCTTAGATAATATTGATTGGAATTGCGAAATTTTTACGAAATTTGAAGACAAAAATCTCGGAACGAGATTCGGAATAGAAGCCGCGATAGATTGGTTTTTTGAAAACGAAGAAATGGGAATAATCCTTGAAGACGACTGTTTGCCTACGCCGAGTTTTTTTAGATTTTGCGCGGAAATGCTTGTAAAATATAAAGACGAAGAAAAAATTTTTCTTATAAACGGAACAAACGAAACTGCAAAAAATGTGTCGGCAAATTCGTATTCTTTCAAAAGAGTTTACGATTTTGCGGAAGACGTTACAGGAATTTGGGGCTGGGCTTCGTGGCGACGAGCGTGGAAAAAACACGACAAAAAAATGTCGAATTTGCAAGAATATAAAAAACAAAACGAGATTAACGAAAATACGTTAAGTTATGAAGAATATCTTAAAAGAATTAGAATGAAAAATATTACAAACCAAATGGAATTTATTTTATCGGGCGAAAATAACACTTGGGATATTCAACTAATATTTTCGACAATGATAGCCGACGGGCTTTTTATCGTTCCCGACTGCAATTTGGTTACGAATATCGGATGCAGTATTTCGCAGTCCGCGCACAAGGTGTTTAAGTACAGCGTCGGCGTAAATCTTACGGCGGGCGAAATTGTGTTTCCGCTTTCGCATCCGCCGCAAATTTTACCGCAAACTTTAACGCCGAAAGATTATATACGCGCCGCTTTTGTACCGAATTTTGCCGCAAAAGAATTTTGGGAAATAGAAACTTGCGTTACGGATAGAATATTAACCGTTCACAACTTTTTGGCGCGGTCTTTTCTTCCTAACGAACAAAAACTTGAATTGTATCGGCAATTTTTAGGCGACAATTTATTTGAATTGATAAATAATTCTTTGCTTTTTAAGGAATATGCAAAAGCGCAAAAATATTTTTATTTATCTTTAACGGAATCCGTGCTAAAAGGCGAAAAAAACATTTGTTTGAAATGCCGCGACCGAAAATGTTTGTCCGCCTGCCCGTCAAATTGTATTTTTCCGTCTCAAAATAGCGACAAAGAATTTATTGTAAAAATTAACGAAAATACTTGCGAATCCTGTCGCAAATGTATGCGAGCGTGTCCCGTCGTAAATCCGACGTAAAACGCAAATTGTAAAAAAAATTAACAAGTAAGGAGAAAATATGCGACTTATTAAAAACAACTTTTTAGACAACGAAAATTACGAAAGAATGCCCGTATTGTTTTGCATTTTTACCAAAACCGAAACGAGCGTAAAGGTTTTCAACGCGATTAAAAAATCCAAGCCGAAAAAATTGTATATTTCATCGGATTGCTGGCGAGAAAGAAAAATTGGCGAAAAAGAAAACGTAGAAAATTTGCGAAAATACGTTTTGGAAAATATCGATTGGGATTGCGAAGTTCATAAAAAATTTAACGAAAAAAATCACGGCAGCGGACGAGCGATGGAATCGGCGATAGATTGGTTTTTTGAAAACGAAGAAATGGGAATAATTCTCGAAGACGACACTTTGCCCGCGCCGAGTTTTTTTAGATTTTGCTCGGATTTGCTTATAAAATACAAAGACGAAGAGAAAGTTTTTCTTATAAACGGCATTAACGAAGGCGCGCAAAAAACGACGGCAAACACCTATTCTTTTAAGCGCGTTTACGATTTTCCCGAAGACGTAAACGGATTTTGGGGCTGGGCTTCGTGGCGAAGAGCGTGGAAAAAACACGACAAAAAAATGTTGAAATTGCAGGAATATAAAAAGCAGTGTAAAATTGACGAAAACACTTTGGATTACGATAAGTATCTCAAAAATACGAGAATACGAATTTTGGTAAATCAGGTCGAGTTGATTTTAGCGGGAGAAAATAATTGCTGGGACCTTAAATTTAAGTTTTCATCGCTTATAAACAACGGACTTTTTATTATTCCCGACTGCAATTTGGTTACAAATATCGGCGCGGGCGTTTCGGACGCGGCTCATACGGCTTTTGAATACGCGGTAGGAACCACGCTTGTAACGGGCGAAATCCGTTTTCCTTTGGAACATCAAGCGCAAATTTCGCCGAAAGTTTTAACGCCGAAAGAATATTTGCGCGCCGCTTATATGCCAATTTCCGCCGAAAAAGAATTTTGGGATATGGAAACCGAATATACGGATAGTATTTTAGACGCGCACAATTTTTTGGCGACTTCGGGATTGCCGCAAGAGCAAAAATTAGAATTATATAGAAATTTTTTGTGCAAAGTTTTATATGAACTTATAACTGTTTGTACGCTTTTTAAGGAATTTGGCAAAGCGCAAAAATATCTCTATTTATCTTTGGCAAAATCTCTGCTTCGCGGCGAAAATAATATCTGTTCCAAATGTCAAAAACGGGAATGTTTGTCCGTTTGTCCGACAAATAGTATTTCTTCGCAAAAAGCCGAAAACGGAGAAATTGTTATAAAAATAGACAGAAAAACCTGCGAATATTGCTTTAACTGCGTAAAAACCTGCAATGTGGTGAAACAGAGATAAAAAAAAGATAAAAAAAAGAGCGGACTTAAAAAATCCGCTCTCGTTTTTTGTTTGCTTTGTTTTTTACTTTTTACTTTTCGGATGGTCGACCCTAATCGGTTTCTTTTCGGTTCCCGCTTTGGATTCGACTATAAGCAAATAAGTTCCCGAACCGACGTCTCTTCCCGCGGCGTTTTTGTTATTCCAGCCGATAACCGCGACTTTTCTTCCGTCTATAAGTTCTTCCACACTTACGACAAGTTTATTGTCGCCTTCGCCCTTTTTCGCGACTAAATTGCCCACTTTGTCAAAAATAGCCGCGCCGGTAATATAAGTAGTGTCATTGCCAATATCGGCGTTTTTTCCCGGGTCAACTACGATTATAGTTCCGCCGCCGCTCGTAATAATTTCCTTAACAACAGGGTCTTTGGGGTCTTTAATAATTGTAATCGTATCGCCTTTGTCGTTTGGAAGTTTCCCGCCGGGAACAGGCGTTATAATTTGTTTAAAGCAATCGCCTGCAATAACAAAATCTTTACTTTCCACTTTTTTGTTGTTTGCTACCGTTACCTCGTTGCCTTTGGCGTCTTGTATTTTAGTGGGAGTCAAAGTACTGTTTATGTTAATGCCGTATTCGCCGATTTTTGGGTCTACGTTTCCGCCGCCGCTTTTGGCGACGTTATAACTCCAAATATTTCCGGAAGTATTATTGCCATTGGTAACGGTTATATTCGTCGGAGCGGTAGAATTTTCTTTCCACAAACTAAAAAGCGCGCCGGTTTTTGGAGCGGCGGAAAGAAGCGCCTCGCTGTATTCTACTTTCAAAATGTTGTAGGGCTGTTCGCATTGTCTTTCAAGACGAGCGGAAATAATAACGGGAGCCATTTTATCTTCCATTTGTCCTGCTTTTGTTCCAAAACCGCCGTCATTCCCCGACCAAGTTAAAAAGTTTCCTGTGTTAAATTCCGTGCCAAATCCTATAATATCGCTTTGTTCTTTGGTTAAAGTAATACTGTACGTATGTTTTTGGTCGTCTTTTGATACGTTTTCGTTGCCGTCAAGCGTAATTTCAAAGGTTTTTGCGCTGCTAAAAGGACTTGTTACTTTTAGTTTTGTCGGCAAATCGTCGCTGTATAGCGTATCGAAAGCAACGCTAATAAAATCGGCAAATCCGTCGGCGTTCTGGTCGTATAATCCGGCGGGTAATTGATTAAACTGCCTGCTGCGATAAATTTTAGATTCCGTATGTCTGCTTTCCATAAAAGGCGCGCATTCGGGCTTTGTCCAAGTTTTAACGGTAAGCCACTCTTCGCTTGCGTTAATTTCTAATTTTTCCTTATTGTAATTATCAAGAGAAAGAGTAAATATTTCGCCTTGCAGATTATTCATATCCAAATCGACAGAAGCGCTATCCAATAAAACGCCGTCGGGTTGTTGGGTATATGTAACATCGTTTCTGTACCAAATTTCCCAATGGACTTTGTGCGTGCATTTTTTCATATCGTCGTCCATAGTTTTGGTATCGACCGTAATTTTAACTTCCGCTTCGTCGATAGTTTTGTTTTTTAACGTATCCGTTTTGCCGTTTTCAACAACTTTTTCGTCAATGGTAACTTTTGGCTGCGGAAGCGTGTAATTGTCAAAACCTATAAAAGTTATAACGTCGTGAAGAATATACTTGCTCGCTTCGGTATCTTGCAAATAAGTCGGCTGATAACCAATAATCGCCAAACGCCGCGTTCCCTTTTGTACAGCCGAAATTGTGTAGAATTTTTTGTCCTTAAAATCGTTGTAATATCTTTGCAGGTCTCCGTTACCTTGCGTAACCGCAGGCAATTCGTCGGCGTGTTTCATATTGCTGAATTCGTTGCTGTTACTCGGCGGAATAACATATTGCTGGTAACCTTGTCCCGCTCTTCCCGCTTTTTGCTGCGCCAAATGGTCGCTATAATATTTAGTCGTGTCAAAATTTGTGTTTGCGCTTATTTCGTCGTAAGAAGCCAATTTTAACTGGTTGTTAAACGCCCATAAATCCGCGTCGGCGTTTAATCTTCCGTATTTGCTCCAAGGTCTGAATTTAAGTTCAATTTTTTCGTTTCCCGATTTTTGCGAAAGATGACTGTGCGTCTTTGTACCTGTACCCGCAAATATTTTTTTGTAAATGCTTTTGGTAGTGTCAAGTTCTATTCTCAAATCGCGCAAACCGCCTGCGACTATCGCGCTGTTGCCTCCGCGATTTTCATTGGATGCATTGCAATTATTCCACATATCGTCATACTTAGTATTCCCCTCGCCAAATATACTCCAAAGGTCGCTATTGTCTTTTTCTTCTCCTACAAAGGCATAAGCGGGTAATTCGTATGGTTTGTATCCTTTTGGTAAAATTAAAATTTCGTCTTGTTGGTTGTTATTTTCTTCGTTTTCAACCCAAAGAATCCAGTCCTTTTCCAATTCGCCATTCTTAAGTCCGGGCCACGTATCGTGAGTGTCTATACGGGCGCCTTTTTTCTTAAATAACTTGCCGTTAACATACAAATCCGACATCGACTTATCGTTGAGTATATAAACTTCGCCGCCGTTATCGTTTCCGCTAGTTCCCTCTTTTTTGGCGATATAAATGTTATATTCCATATGCATTCCGTAATTCATTTCGGCGGGATAATAATCCAATTTAACGACTTCTACCGCAGACGCTTTTATAGACCATTCGCCGTATTTGTACAAAATATCGTTTGTCCCGAAATTTTCGTGCTGAATGCCGCTCTGCCAATTCCTTTTCCAAAGGAGTTTTCCGTTTCTGGTTTTACTGCGAATTTCCCCTTGCTCATCGCCGTCGCCCGTAAGATAAACGGTGTCTGGTATTTTCATATCGGGGTGGTCGTTATCCGTTAAAAACTGAAAATCGTTTATAACATCGTCGTCGTGAAGCATCATACGAAATTGCGTTTGTACGCCCATAACGGGGAAAATTCTTCTTGTCGGGTCAATTTTTGTCGCTTCAAACGCAGATTCCGAACCTACGAGTAAAATTCCTACGTTATGTTCCGCCGCGTCTTGAAACAACTGATATATGCCTGTGTTTGCGTTTGCGCTTACTCCCGCGTTAATATAACAAATAACGTTTGGGTGTTCGCCGCCAAAATCATTGACAATCTTTTCATACGAAACCTTATCTTCTATTTTATAAACGCGCACGTTTTTAAGGAGATTTGGATTATTGTTAAAGCCCGTACTTCCCGTGTGCGAAAAGTTTATGTCAAAGCCGTCGGTATCGAGCGAGCCGTTTGATTGTATTTCGTCGTGAATTGCCGAAAGCACAATTTTAAGTTGCGCAAGTCCTATTTGCCAATCTTCAAAGTCGTTGTCGTTCCAGTTACTCGGCGTATATTCTTCGTTTACATACGTAGAAGAAGTCCAAATAACTGCGATTCGCATATCTTTGATGTCCACATTTGCGCCAAAAGCGAATATTGCGCAAAAAGCGATAAAAAGTGCGATTTTTAATTTTTTCATAATAACTAAATCCTTTCTTTTAATTTACGTTTATAACGTTTGGTGGAAAATTATACTACCCTTTAATATATACCACTTTTTAACAAAAAAAAAACGTAAGGAGTTTTTATTATGATTTATGGATATATACGAGTAAGCACCGATAAGCAAACCGTAGAAAATCAGCGCTTTGAAATAAATAATTATTGCGCAAAAAACGGATTAGAAATCGACAAATGGATAAACGAAACAATTTCTGGAAAAGAGGCGTTTGAAAAACGAAAATTAGGCAGATTACTAAAAATTATCAGAAAAGGCGATTCGTTAATATGTTCCGAATTATCGCGGCTTTCAAGAACGATGTATTCGCTCATACTAATTTTGGAAAGATGCGAAAAACGCGACATAGACATTATAGCGATAAAAGAAAGTTTTAACCCCAAACAAAACCAAATTAGCAGATATATCGCCCCTATTTTCGCCGTCGTAAGCGAAGTCGAAAGAAATCTCATTTCGCAAAGGACAAAAGAGTCGCTTTCGCGCTTAAAAGCAAGCGGAGTAAAACTCGGAAGACCTTTTGGAAGCAAATCAAAAAACAAAAAATTATCGGGAAAAGAAAGCATAATAACAAAAATGATGGATGAAAAACTTTCTTCGCGCGAAATTGCCAGAAAATTGAAAGTTCACAGAAAAACGCTGAAAAATTTTATAGTGGAAAATAATTTGTAGATAAAATATTGTCTTTGTTTTGTCAATAGATTTTTAAGTTTTTATCGCGAATTTCTACCGCGTCGCCGTTTAATTTTAACATTCCTACGCCAAATTTATTTGCCGCGTCTTCCGCTTGTTTGTTGAAACTTAAACCGCAAATTCCCAAATAAAATTTATATTTTGAATACATAGGAAAAAGCGTCTTAAAATTCTTAACTTGTCTTTTTACCAAATTTTCTACGTCTTTTTTATGAACGGTATATTTTACCTCCACAATTCCGAGTGAATCCTTGTTTATTAGCGCAATATCATATTCTCCGTCGAGAGTTTTTCCGTCTTCAAGCGGAATCGAATTACTCAAATGCCTTTTTACCATATCGAAATGCACGCCGCCCAAAGTTTTTGTCGCGCAGAGAGAATTGAAAAAATAATCTTCAGCAACTTTTCCGTTGCTGTTGTTTATTCCGTCGACGTTTTTACTGACTTCTTTTATAAATTTTCCCAACTTCTCAAATTCTTTCGCGTTTTCTTTTTGCATTTCTCTAATTTCAGCAAAACCTTTCATAGTTTCCGCCATTTTCCTCGCGGTTTCCGACATTATGCCCCTAATTTCGGCTAATTCTTTTTCCCATATTTCCATAATTTTACCCCCAAAATATTAGTTTTTTTCATTGCGCGTAAATAAATATACTATTTGCACAAAATAAATATTATATTTACGAATAAATAAGGAGGAAAAATGCCGAAATATCTTGACCCGAAAAACGATTTGTTGTTTAAGAAAGTATTTGGAGAACATAAGGATTTATGTATCAGTTTGCTTAATTCTCTGCTGAAATTTGAAGGAAACGCGCAAATAGATTGGATAGAATAC
>JGI24698J34947_10000011_pt1 | contig 46604 bp, 46 predicted proteins | sample TergutMp193P3_FD_34947 | JGI IMG/M metagenome (IMG submission 34947) | reverse complement strand
AAAAATCCTGAAAGTAGTGCTTTATCAGGTTTTCTTTGGTTATCAGAGGAAGTTCATTGTACGCGTTGGCGTGAAAATCGCCGGAAATTAGGATGGACATTTTTATCAAACTCCTCCGTTATTTTCTTTTCTTACCCGCTCAAGAATCTGCTTAATGCTAACAGGGTAAAAATCATTAACATCAACTCCAACATTGACTGCATTATTCCCGAGCATTTTCAGTTTTTCCCCAAAGTCCGGGTATTTTTCACCACTGTTGTGTACATGGCCGTAGAGGTGGATGCTTCCGTGATGCGAACCGTACCACGACAGCATGGGATAATGAAACAGAACTATATGCAGCCCTCCCTCGCATTTCAGGACGTAGTAGTCCTTTACCCATTCAAACGCCCCCTGCCTGAACCCGGGATCGTCCAGATATTTTTCATGATTGCCCCTTATAAGGTATTTCCGCCCCTTGAGTCTTGACAAAATTTCATTCGCATCCCTGCCTGTTCCCTTGTACATAAAATCTCCGAGAATGTAGATTTCGTCGCGGTCTGTTACATAACTGTTCCATCTCTTTATCATCTCACTGTTCATTTCCTGCACGTCCTTGAAAGGCCGGTAACAGCTTCCAATGATATTTCCGTGGCAAAAATGATTATCCGCTGTAAAATAAATCATACTTATAACCTCTCGCTTAATAAAACTAATGTCCCAATTATAGGACGCTGTAGAATAATTAAAAACAGGTTTTTCCCCCATCGTTTTTTTCCATCATATCTCTTTTTCAAAACTCCCATTCATTATCAGACATTTTATTATACCCTGACACCATATCAAACAGATCACGCATTGCATTTATTGGTGGAAATTGGGATATTTTCTTCAACGCCTTTACTATTTGAATACTTTCTTTCTTAGTAAACGGCTGTCTATAGCAATAATGATAGACGGCTGTAAATCCATTTAATAACAGACATTCATTGGCAATATCTGAAAATGATGGGTCTATTTTTTTAGCAGTTTCCAACAAACAATCCAAATTATATATTTTCCTTACTTTATAGTTATTATAAATGATAAACCCTTTTAATAATTTCTCGACTGCTTGTGTTGCATGAAGACAAATTCCTTTATTTGGTTCATCATCTTCTCGATGGTTTTCACTAGTGAAAAGACTAATAACAATAGAAATATGAGCTTCCGCCTTATTAAATAAACCAAAGGGTTTCTCAGTACATAATGATTTATCCATAAAGTAATATCCCCTTTTTCATTATGGTATTTTCTATGCCATCAGGATTTTCCGAGCCATAAAAATACCGCTCATTGTACACCAACAAATCACAAGGAGTAATGTCGTTATCAAATAATTTCGTTGATATTTCTATGTAAGCATCCGTATGATCATGCTCATCGTCAATGACTACGCATAAATCAATGTCGCTGTCAGGGGTTGGCACTCCATAAGCATACGAACCGAATAAATAGACTTTTTTGACAATTTGTATGTCAACACTGTCAAGAATGAGGGAACGGATAAATTCTACTTTATTTGAGAACGGCGCGAATGTATCAAGCATATCAGCCATCTGTTTCAGCAGTTTCTCCAGTTTTGCCTTAATGTCGTCTTTCGATAAACCGTTCTTGGCCAATTCAATTTCGGCTTCATATACGGCTTCCTGTATTATTCGGCTTCCTTGACATTCGCCAAGCTCTTGCCTGATCGTTCCGATACACTTGCCCAAATACATCAGATCGTCCCAATCTTCATCCCGCAAAATAAGGGATTTTATCCGCGTGGCCATACCGGTTCTTAAATACCATATTCGTGTTTCAACACCCTTTTCCAGAACTTTGTGTATCCAAAAATTCATATCTTCCGGTTGAATTAATCCTTGATGGCTTCTCCACATTTTATCTTTTGATGCCCACTTTTCATCCCACCACACAAGAGTTTGATCCCCCGTCATTTCTTTTTCATCCTTCATTCTTTTCCTCCAATTCATTTATATTTATGCGGTCAATATCTGTATATTTCTCAGCATCAAGCAGTTTTATATATATTTGCTTTTCCGGTTTATGATTTTTCATTGATTGCAGCCTTGCTTTTAAGTGTTCATCGCAAATTGTTTTTACGCATCCGTACATATTAACAAGCCTGCCTGCCGCTCCGCATGTTTCGCAAATATGCTGGCTTTCATGCCTTGCTTTTAAAATCATTTTGTCCAAGTATTCCGGCCTTTCGGTGGTATAAATTACTAAGCGCCCCCATTTCTGTTTTATTTGCCTTATGTATATTTTCTTTTCAGGGTGTTTCTCGTTATAACGCCGTATTTCGTCAAGTATGGGAAATGTAAGCCCGTACCATCCAAAATCATGCTCTATGCCTATATTATCAATCAGGCACATAAAATCATCGTAATTCAAATTTTCATCATCAATTTCCATTCTCGCCCTCCTCGTATTGCCGCTGTGCGTCGTCAATGCCGTTGTAAACGGCCAGCTTGCCGTTAACTTTCTCAAGTATTCTTGTGCTTCTATATAGATACTGGTATCCACGCCTTTTCTTTTCATCAAAATAGTATTCGTCCTCATGGAAATGCCCGCACAGCCATTCGCGGAAACTTATCCTGTCATGAATCTCGTTATTTAAAGATGCCACTTTATCGCGAAATTTATCTGTAGATACCCAATAGTTATCTTGAAAAAGCTTTTTATTTATATGATGAGGGCCTGTATGGGAAATTACGCAATCAAAATGATTATCCGTTTCCAGAAGTTTAAAAACATCCTGCTTTTCCTGTTCAGTCCAGTATTCAAGTTCCCACCATGTTTTATTTGGTTTCCGGCTTGCTCTATCAACGGACAATGCTCCGCCTAAAACTAAAAACTTTATACCGTCAATGGTATATATCTTCCCACGTTTCAGGTAGGCGGTAAACGGCTCAGAGTTTATCTTATAAACAGTTTCTCCGATTCCAATGTCTGTCTCAGGTATGTCGTTCATGCCAAGAATTGGTTCATGATTACCGATGACGCAGAGAATGGGAAACGGTCTTTGAGCCAGTATTTCATAATTTTGTTTATCTCTTCCTTTGTTGTACTGCCACATAAATCCGCCATCCCCCAAAATGACGTGGTACTTTATGCCGTTATATCTTTCCTGCCCGTATTTATGTATGAGAATGTCTTTATAGATCAAGTCAATTTCGCCCCTTGCGTCGGCGTGAAAATCACCTGAAAATAGTATTGACATAGTTTTCCCCCTTGTTTTCAGGATATTTTCGAGAAAAATATAGAAACTTTGGGATTAGATTAACTAGATTTCCGCCAAACAAAGCGAAAAAAGCGGGATTTAAGGGCTTAAATTCATTGTTATTTACAGGTATGGAAAAAAGCATAGACTAAGGAACCATAGGAAAACACTAACTAATCTGTGAGAAAGTTTAAGTGTTTTCCCCCTTTTGTTGGTTCCTTACGGGTCCTTGCCACTCTATGGCGATTCCAAATGTTCGACGAACCCAAGCCATAGCATTTTTCGTAGGTTTTCAAATATATATAAATATATACTTGATAATAATATATAACTTAAACAAGGATTTGTCAACAAATTTATTACTTTTTTTTACTTTTTTTTTTGGCTAAAAAGACACCGTAAAATAGGGACTTTTGGGGCAAAACTGGCCAAAAAGCCGGTTTCTCATTATCCTAATTTAAACTAAGTGAGGGGTCTTTGTTTTCATCAACGGTAATATTTTCTCCTCTAGGAACCCAATAAAACCAACGAACGTGAGCAAGCAGACTTTTATCATTAGGGTAGAAAGCTTCCGCCATTATTTGCCCCCAACATCTCGCTGATACGGCGAATGCGTATAATTTCCCCTCATGTTCTATAAGAGGGACGCCGTATTCCCATCTTTGATGCCATGAACCGCTAAATTTAATATTTTTCTCAACAAGAAACTTTCTTACGCAATCCCAAAAATCTTTATAATTGTTTTGCTTATCGCATTGAGAGTATTTTTCAGCATCTTTCCATGCTATCATTTTTACAACTTTCATATTATTTTTGAAAATATGATGTTTGTTCATATATTTTCCCTGGCATTTTTTCCTTGCCTCTGATAACCGGCAGTTAAATTGAGTACATTCTTTTATCCAGTAGAATTTAATATATATATTTGATCTTAATATTTGAGAAAAATATTTACATTCATTACAGTGAAGTTTATTTTTTCTTATGTTTTTCATAGTTATTGCTCATAAAAATCTGTATCCGTATGATTAGCTATGTGCAACTCCATTAATATCGGTACAACCGTATAAATATACTGTTTTTGGGCATCCTGTACCGCAATTTCCCGTGTAGGATAATTTTTTAAGCATTTGTTCCCAAAAAACAGAGAACAGTCTTTTTCATAATCTACAATAGCCAGGAATGTTTCATTGTCAAAAGTTTTAACTAAACCCCCGTCCGCCTCTTCCCACTTTTCTTTTTGATACATCTCATCGCAGTAATTCCATGCCGACGAAAGCATCTGGACGGTTGTTTGGCGTATATACTGTTTGGCGCTGCCAAAATCAATAAATACCCGCTGCCCGACTTTGAAAATATCTTCTTCCTTTTCAATAACAAAAAGGCGCGAGTTTCCATTTAATGCCATCCTCCATATATTTTCATCATTGCCGTCCTGACAGATTTCAAAACACCAATACGTATTGTTAAATACAAGTAAAATTTTTATTAATCTGTCGTCTATGTGAGCCCACTCAACTGTTACTTTTATTTCATCACCTTCATCATCCATATCCCGCCTCCTGTATAGTCTCGAATATTATATTTATATGTTTCGCTGCTACTTACGCATATAATCTACCAATTCATTTATTTCTTTGCCATAATATAGCATTCATTTGCGATTTGTTTTTCTAACTTTTTCTTAGCCTCGGTCAAGATATTTTCTTCCATTTCAATACACTGGGTATTCTTATAATCCCCATAGTTTCAAAGATACTTCAAAGCTTTCACCACTTCCCCCTGAAACGATATGTCTGCCGTCCGGGCTGAAAGCAACTGAATTTACATTCTTTTCATGTCCTTCAAACGTACGGATAAGCCGCCACTTTGAGTACATTGGATCAGCGGCTGGTTTTTCAGCAGCAGCTTTTTCTGTCAACGCCTGCGCGTCTTCGGCGGACACTGCTGATTCGCTTTCACGCGCTATTTCATCCTCAAGCAGTTTCTTCTGGAACGCGTACGCCGCGCCCTCAGTCGGGTTCAGCTTGAACCATTCATCAAGTTCTTTCAGGTTCTTTTCCATTTCTGTCATTGATTTACTCCTACCCACACAGGGGTAAAATCGGTGGTGCAAAATCCGTGTTAGTCACCTTTGCGCTCCTTTCTTGTACTCGTTTCTGGTGTAGTCTGACAGAAACGCTTTGCATTTTTTCGCGTCAGTCAGAGCGGCGCTGCCTTGATCTTTAACGAGTTGTTCTAGTATGTCGATAAAACCTTGTTCCAAAATATCCTCTATACTTGCTATTAGCAAATCATCATAGGTAAATTTCAGCGGATTGTCAACAAAACCTTACTTTGACTTTTTGCCGCGTTTGGGCTTACCGGCACCATCAGCCTTATAAGTCCCATCGAGCATTTGACCAAGCATTTGCCCTGCTTCGGGATACATTTCTTTTGTCGTTTCCAGGGTTACAGCTAAGCCCGGGTTTTTTATAGTCTTGTATTCTGATTGTTTTCCTGTTTTCGCGGATTTGGCAATTTTTACAGGCATATTGCCGTATATTGACTTGTCGGCATCGTCGGCGATCCTGTATGTTCCGTTAAGCATCTGGTTGTATATTTTTTGGGGAATAACCTGATAAATGACATCCTCCAACTCAACGGGATACGGATGATCTTTTACAGGTATGGCAACTACATTGTTGTCAAAAAACTGTTTTTCTATACACTCCAACAATTTGCCTGAGAGTTCAAAAATGCGCGTCTCTACCACACTGTCAAAACCATACCATTGTTTATAGGGAGCGGTGAGTATGCCGATTTCATTTCCGTCTTTGTCCTGACTAAATTCGAGCGTAAAGAGGACATTATCGCCGCCGTCCAATCTGGCTTCAATTGTTTTGGGTTCTTTCATAGTTTTTCCTTGACGGTTTAGAGTATTGTAATTGTTTTTAAGAAAAAAGCAAAACCTCTTTTCTGTAAAAAAAACGGGTATGACTTCCCTGTTTAAGACCCTTCAACAATTTAGCCGAATACTCCGTTTTGCCTTCTTCTTTCTTCTTATTACCATCTGTTTTGTGCCCGCCTGTAATCCTCGTCTGCTTGTTGCTGCTTTTCTTGGATTCGCCGCATGATTTCTTCTTGGTTTCTCTTGACTTCCTCACTCCTTCTCCTAGTTTCATCTTCTTCTTCTTGCCGCCTTTTTTCTTGTTGCCGTCTATATTCTTCATTTCGCCGTATTTGTTCACTCTGTTGTATTTCTTCTTCCCCAGTGTCTCTTTCATCGCCGATAGATGTTGTGGCGAAATGGAAGACATAAGAACCGCCGCTATTACGCATGGCAAGTCTGCATGTGATAAGCACCAAAATCCCTATTAATACAATTGGAATGAATATCGTTAAATTACAAAACCATGAAAGAAGCCCGCCCGCGAATTGAATTATATACAAGTATAAACACAATATCGGTATGCTTACAATCGTAAAAATAAACATTTTTACGGCACTGTTATGCCCACCCCATGCCCGAATACACTCAAATATCACCATAGTCCAACCGGCGAAGGCGGCAAATGTTAGAACACTCATTCTTTCTGACGATTCAACTAATATCGAATTGTAGAATATCCCTGCAACCATGATAAACAATATTCGTGTAATGGATCGTGTAATGATATACGCGTCCCATTTTTCATTATCTGCTACCTCAATTCCGGTAAGAAATATATGTGTGCAAGTGGCGAGAACCAAAACGCTAATCAAATAAATATCATTTTCGGCAATGGAGTCAAGATTTAACCATGATACCAGCTTATTCACGAGAGAAGGAACATAAAATTCATCTTGAGTAACGGCTGCAGATGTTTGCAATAGCACAACCATTATGGCCAGCCTCAATCCTATACTGTTGGAGATAGAAAATAATTTCCAGTTACTTAAAATTCCTGTGAAAACACCTAGAAGGCCAGCAAGTATCAGGCAAGATGGCAGTATTATTGTTACATAAGGCAATGCTCTGCCAAAAGCCTCAGCATCCAACGACCATAGTATATTAATGTTGTCATATAGAAATACAGCTCCGTACAAGGCAAGCAATATTCCGCCAACAAAAATAAAATTTTTACCTTTCATGCTTATTCCCCAAAATTAACGTCTGCCCACAATGCGGCATCATGGACAGACCGTCTTAAAATAACGCCAAACTGACGTTTAAATCACTCAAACAATTCCCCTGCTCAAGGCCCTTCAACCTGCCTGATGGGGCGGACACAGCCTTAATTCTCCCTGCTTAAAAGCAGCTCATACGCCTCGGCAAAGCGCGGAGGCATGTCAAACTGCCCCTTGAACTGATTACACTGATAGATTACCTTCGCTCCGCTGTCGGAAAGAAAATCCGCAAGCTCGTCGCTGTACGGTATTGTTATTACTTTCTGCCAGGCAAGAATGCGGCCTGTAAACCTCATTGAATCCCCGTTTGATTTTTTTACGTCAAGATATACTCCCTGAGTACTGATTAACGCTTCAAAACGGCTATGTTCCATCGAAAGACCGTCTCTTTTTGAAAAAATAAAACTGTTTATATTTATGTTAAGCAAGTCCCACACGTCCTGGTATTCTGAAACTATCGTTCCGTCAAATTTCATGTAATAACGTCCGGTTCCATCCCCCCACTGATCCTTGAACTGGTCTATAGTCCAGCGCAAAGGCACAACTCTCGCGGGAGCCGGAGCAGGCGTAGAAGCTGACTGTGTTCTGCCACCTGCCGCTGTCTGAGGAGTAGAGGCTCTGCTGTTCTGTGCCAGCAGAAACCTTATTATTGGATCGTCGCCAACCAGGAACGACGAAGAGGCTTGAATTCTGGCGTTGCTGACGTTTATCACCTTGGTTCTGAAACGGTAGGCCCCGCCCATATCAACCAGTGAACCGGATACAATAGACTCCGCTCCAAGTATTTCGCCGATTTCCTGGGCGGATTCATCGCTTACTTCGCCGGACCACTGGAAATTCATCTCGCTTCGAAGAAGATCAATTTCACTTCGGTCTACAATTATAAGTTTTCCGCCGTTTACAAGGATAATCGACAATTCCTCAAGCACATAATCAGAAAGAGCATCCGATGTGGAGTTGAAGTTCAATAGAGCTACTTTGGTCCCTTCGGGAAGGGCATTGTTAATGGAAGTGCCGGCAAGGTATATAGTAGTGTCCAGACTCTGAATATCAATACCTGTGTCCTTCGTAGTTGTGCAGGCGAACAAAATTCCCAAAAGCGCCAACCCAACAAGTTTCTTCATAAGAAAACTCCTTTAATATAAAAAGCTGTTAATAAGCTATTATGAATAGATCGCTTTAAGATCAACACTCAAACAATCCCCTGCCTCAAGGCCCTTCAACCTGCCTGATGGGGCGGACGTAACGAACATCATCTTTATTTGCCCAAAAATTTGCTACAACGCCCAGCTCTCCATCTTTAAAATTTTGATAATATACCCTATCAGTCCATGCACTTATTTGTGTTGAACACCAATACCAGTCATTTTTGAAATCTCCTAAATTTCGCCGTTTCAAGTTTCCGTACATTTGATCCAGTTCATCCTTACTTGGCATAAACCAGTCGTCAAATCCGCCGAATACAAGTTCGTCACATTTCTGCGCCGCGGTATCCCATTCTCCCGCAGTTTGTCTAAATGTTTCAACAATGAGTTGAGTGTTTCGCCTGCCGCTTCCAATAGTTGGCTGTGTGTTTTCCACCACTGTATTGCGTACACTCCATCGAGCCCGAAACTCCGCTTCCTCAGGCGCGGCTTCCAGATAACGCCAGCCGCCGGAATTGTTTCCCTTGTCGTAGAAGATAAGACCTCCGGCGGGGCCGGTGTCGCCGACTCTGTATGCTGTTCGCGCGGGGGTCGCAGAAGCTGCCGGTGTTGCCGGAGTCGCTGACGCAGCGGGAGTCGTTTGCGCCGTTCTGCTGCCTGCCGTTGACGGCGTGGTGCCGCCGCTCTCAATAAGCGCGGCAATTATCGGGCTTGAGGTGATGTTACGGTTGAACTGTCCCTGCACCTGCGCTGTTTGTACTTCAAGAGCGCGGACTCTCATCCGGTAACCGTTACCCAGCCTGCCCATCGCGCCGGATACAATAGTTTGCGCGCCAAATAATTTTCCTATTTCCATTGCCGAAGCATCGTCCACTTCTCCAGACCACTGGAAGTTCTGTTCGGCGCGGATTGCGTCTAACTGCTGTCTGTCCACCACTGTAAAAACCTTGTCGGTCACAGCGTTTGCCAGAAGTTCGTCAATAATGTATTCCGATAGAGCGGGAAAGTCGGACTGAATGTTCAAAATAACGATTTTACTTCCTCTGGGAATATTGTTGTTAAGATAGTCCGATGTTTCCCGAATCGCGATGTCCAGTTGGTCAATATTTGTTGATACGGAAGGGCCGGAGCCGCAGGCTCCCGCGATCATTAAAATTACGGCCAGCGCCGCAAATAATTGCTTTACAGTTTTCATCTTCAATTCCTCCTCTCCTTAATGTATGTTTACTCGCCCCAGCTTGCCATGCCGTTTTGCAGGATTTGCCGCGCCATTTCAATAGTTATGTCGTATAACGCAGAGTCCGCGCTGATTGATGTTTCCAGCGCGTGCGCTACCTGCCTGTTCAGTTCCGCCTTGGGGATTGTGTACAGCACATAGGCGGTGTACTCGTCAGTGTAAGCATCCTTCACGTCGGGATCATAACGCCTGCGCAGGCTCCACCAGTCGGCTTCGCGCTGGGCGCCGGAGTAGCTTACATTCACAATGGCGTTGATCACGCTGTCGATCTGCTGGTTGTATTCGCCTGACTCCAGCGTCGAATTCGTAACGCCGCTTGACTGCGCCGCGCCATATACTCTCGCCTGATACTCTGAGGCAATAGTGGTGCGAAGCATCGCGCCGATTCTTTGCTGCGCGCTGAAATTATCCGCCCACGCGAGGACAAACTGCCTGTTCACGCCTGTTTCTTCGCCGATTACGCAGTACTTGTCCCTGAATTCCGCCTGCGCCTGCACCCTGGAAATACCCTGCTCAATATAAACCTTGATCCAGTCCGGAGTGGAAACGCCTATCGAAGTTCCCTTGTTTTCCAGTTCAACGATTTTCACTTTAGGGCCCGATGAGCAGCCTGTCAGCGCCAGAATTGCTATAGCAAAAAAGACCGCCGTAATTTTCCAAATTTTCATTTTCATACTCCTTTTAAAATATCTATGATCAAGTCCCGTAACACGGGAACTAATCCAAAAACGAATTAAGCCATGAATCAAATTCATGCGCGAACTTTTCTTCCTTGATGGAAGTTTCCGCCGCTTGTACCGCGAGACGGCGCGCTTCCGACTGGTTATTCGGGTGAGCCTTACGGTCATTTTCCGTAAAGGAGAAAATTGACAGGCCGTTCCTGTCTTCCAGCGCCGCGTCAAGATAGTAACGGCAGGAAATAACATTTTGACTCAACACTTCGAAACGGGCGTTTACGCGTAACACATAATCCCCACCGCTTCCGGCAGCGGGCGAAGCCTGTTCGTTTATCCTGAAACCACGATCTCTGAAGAAGGAACCCGCAGCGCGGGTAAGGAGAGTTCTGTCCGCCGCCTGTTCTGTCTCTACAATAACGCCGATTGTAATAAGAGCGGCACATTCAAGCATTTTTACTTTAATCGCGTTCGCGCCTCCGTAACCGGGCCTGCGGTTCACGGCGGAAGAATCAAGGACCTCGAGAATATTTTGAAAATTGTCGGTAACCTGTGCCAGAGCGTGGGCAAAACTTAGTCTTGCGTACGCTTCGAATGTGCCATGACGCGTAACAGCAGCGGCGAGGAGAGCATCAACAATCGCGGCATTCTCCCTAATCATGCCGGTATAGCGGGCGGCACATTCCCTGCGGTTCATTCGCGCGTTAACGTAGACTGTACGATTGCCGTCGCGGTAAACATCGATCTGCACCCCGATGAGACCCTGCACATTGGCGCTGACATTTACTTCCTGCGAAAAATTTTTGCTTTCGTCAAAAGTGATATTTCTGTTTCCCGACGCGCCGTTTACAATTTGTGAAAACTGCTGTGAAGACCGGGTAAGGCTTGCGACATCGGTTCTGAAAGCGCGTGCCAGCGCGTCCATAGCCGCAGTTTCCGCCTGCGCCTGGCTGGCTCCCTGAACGGTTACAGCAACCCATTCGCGGCTGGGAAAAGTCCGCTCAAGGTTGTTGACCCAACCTGGGGCGGCTTGAGCGTGCAAATCCGGCGGCTGGGCGGACAGAAGCAGGATTATAAATATCCTCGAAATGTTCATAAAGGAAACTTTACTCAACCCTTTCCCCTTATAGGCAGTGTTTTAATTTTCATTAAAAATCTTGTCATCTTTCATTGCTTCCTTAAAAATATAATACTTGCTATATGCAAGTACATTATATATATTAAATAGCAAGTTGTCAATGAAATACAGCCCTCGTGATTATTAAATTTTGATACCGTCTTTTCTATGAAAGAAATTCCTCAAATTTAAAACAAAATGCTATTAGCAAACCATTATAGATAGGCTATAGCAAATTGTCAATAACACCTTGTGGATTATGATTTTAGGATGAGATCAAGCCCAGAATCCATCCGCACTGTTTTTGCCAATAATGTCAAAAAATACAGGAACATTTTAAGATATTCTCAGGAAACGCTTGCTGAAAAGACCAAATTATCGGTGCAAACCATAAAAGACATTGAGGGTTGCAGGCGGTGGGTCAGCGATAGTTCTTTAACAAAGATAGCAAAAGCCTTAAATATACCGGAATTTCAGCTTTTACTGCCGGAAAAATACGATAACGACAGAAAATACCGAAAGCCCGCCTTAAAAAGCCTGATTGCTTTGAAAATGAAGCTGAAATCCGTCATGGACGATCAATTTGAAGAGGCAATTAACACAGGCGATTTTTCCTGATAGAAATTTCCAGCGTCAAATTATGTTGTCAAGAAAAAAGCAAGCCCTTATAATCTATCTATGAAACGAGACATAGAGCCTATCAGAAAGATTTTGTCCAACAATATCAAAAAATACAGAGGCGTTTTGCATTATTCACAGGAAAAATTGGCGGAAAAAGCCGGTTTGTCAGGCCAAACCCTCAACGATATTGAAGGCTGCCGCAGGTGGGTAAGCTCAAAAACCCTGTCAAAACTGGCTAAAACATTGCATGTAAGCGAATACCAGCTTTTGCTCCCCGAGAAGGAAAGCCAAAGCCCCTCCGATTCATCCTTAAAATCCCTTATCGCCCTTCAAAAGAAGGTAAAGCTCAGCATCGACACGCAATTTGAAGAGGCAATTGAAACGGGAAACTTTAAATAAACAGGCATTTCGGCAGATTATAGCTTTTTTCATGTTAGTAGCAAATTTTATAAATACCTGCGGACTTTATTACAGTATTCATCATATTCATTTCCATAATGGCCTTTTAGGAATTTTTCTTCCCGTAAAATTTGACGGTGTATTGTTATACTAATCAGGACTAAAAATAACAAGGATGTTATATTCGGGTATGCTAGAAATATGCCGGTAAAAAACGTGATAAACGCGACATAGATTGGGTTCCTGCTGATTGAAAATGTCCCATTGGTAATCAATTTGTCTTTTGTGTTTTCGTCAATGCCGACCCTGAAAGATTTACCAAATATTTTTAGGGTAATGGCAAACCATATAAGGCTGATAGTACAAATCACTATTGCGCAAATATTTAGTATCTTAATCTCAACAAAATTTTGTATCAGTATTTTCGGAAATGGTAAATTATAAACTGACGATACTATAGCGTAGAAGAAGAATAAGACTATTGGGACAATGAAAAAATCGGTTTTGTTTGTCTCGCCAAATACTATTGCTTTTATCCCATGACGGCCAAGAATAACAGCGCGAATTAATACCATAATTATCAGCACAGGTAATTCAAATAACGGGATAAATCTCATTTTTAAATACTATCCGTAAGTTTTAATGATGTCAACAAGGGCAAACATCAAAACGAGGAAAAAAATGTATTGTACAATACAAAAATTATAACCGGCTATAATTTTCAGGAAGGAAAAGAGGGGCTGTTGTGTATGGTTGAGTTGCCTGCCTGACAATAAAAACCGCCGGGTGTTTTGCCTTAAAAAACGGCGTTCAGCCGAAACAGGGAAATCTGTTTTAGCAAAAAATAAAGCGGTTTGATAAACCCGTAGCACATCACCGCTGGCATAAAGTATTAAGGCGAAAAAAAATTGTATTATACAATACAAAAAGTGTAACATGTTACACTTTTTATGAAATTGTAAACGGACGCAACCCTATACCCTGTAAGGAATTACGTTAAAAAACACGGTATAAATGTTTACAAAAAAACGCAATGTTTACAAATAAATCTATATAACATAAGGAGTTGCGCCCAAATGTTTACACCTTTAATCTTGCCATTACATTTTTTTAATTTTCAATAATTTTCTCATAAATAATCGGTCATTTTTTTACAGAGTACTTCAATGCTTATTAATTCTTTAATGTAAAGTACCCTGATTATCGAATATGTAATCAGCCAAGTCCTTGCGAATTAATTTTTTGTTTTCCATATTTTCCGCCATGTTGAGTATTTTTTTTAGATAATTATTTATGAGATTCCAACGTTTGGAATCCCAAATTACATTGTTTTATTATACTTATTTTCTTTATAGCTGCAAGGAATATAACCTCTTTTTTTGTATATTCCACAAAGAATGTCAAGAAGCAAATTTACCTCTTCTTCCTCCAAGTCAGCAATGTTTTCCTTTTGAATAGAAAAAGTTTTCATTTCCTCATCAAGGTTTATGCCCAAAATAATTTCTCTATATCCTGATGAAGAAAGTGCCAGCCCTTTTTTCTGCCTCCCTCCGACGTTCTTTTTTTTCTTTGTGCGTTTATTTAAACCTTTGAAAATATCTCCCTTGTTTTCAGGATTTTCAACTGATAATGCAACTGCTTTCTTTACCTCTTCTTCCGTTGCGTTTCTGAACAAATTAGCTTGATGTGTACTCAATGTCAAACCGGCATCAAAAAATGTTTTTTGATGTTTTTCCCGTACATTATAAGCAACAGAACATTCTCTGATCCATGATTCGGACTTGCCAATGGTTTCTGCAATTTTAGAGTATGATTCACCTTTTTCTAAAAGTAAATGAATATACGATTCTCGTTCTTCTGGAGTTATTGATTTTGATTGCTCATTTTCAATTACCTGCATATAAATTCTTTCTATTGCTTCTGGTTCTGGTACAACAACAACTTGAATAGTTTTTAATCCTGCCTTTTTTGCAGAAAGATAACGGCGATGACCGAAAATGACAAAATAATTTGAATCTTTTTCATAAACACAAATAGGTTGTAACTGCCCGTATGTTATCATTGACTTTGCAAGTTCATCTATATCTTCCTCTTTATATTCAATACGAATATTTGAATCAAGTTTAATCATGCTTAAAGATATTTCCCCGAAATTTACGACATGTTGATTGTTTTTTCTTTTTTCTGTCATTATAATTCTCCTAAAAAAGGTTTATCTTCCTCTTTGAGCACTGTAGTTTCAGATTTGGTAATCTCATACTTAACAAGCCGTTTATCATGGTAGATCAGCTTAATTGTTAGTGAACCATAGGGGGGTTGCTCTTTATTTATTTTCTCAAGGATTTTACTCCATTGTTCATCAGACACTTTTTAACCCACTTGTTGTGTGCTTTACGGCATACTCTTTTAATGTTTTTACTGAAAACCTCACAGATTTACCATATCTTATTCGATCTAAATCCTTAATTTGATCAAATTTTGCTAAAGATATGCGTAAAAAACTGGCGGCTTCTTTTCTAGTTAAGTATTCAACTGCTGGTTGGATGCTGGAATTACTCTCTAGTTTTTGTTTCATAATATGTCCTCCTTGGGTAAAGTAGATATAAATAGATAATTGTATGTATAGAAGTATCATGATTTTTAGAATATTAAACGAAATTTTTTAGGAGGATTTATATTTCATAATTCTTTACTGGATAAGGAGTTACAATAGCTTTTATGTTTTAAATCCAATTTTTTAGGAGGATTTATAAAGTCCAATTTGATTTTAAGCCTAATTTATTTATTAATTCCTTATATTCTTTTGGAGGCATTATTTGATCCTTACCTTTTGCATTATCATGAAGGTTTGCTTCATGAAACGCTATACTAAAGAATTCAAATCTTTTATGGGTACAATATTTAATATAATCTTCAAATTGTTTTGTTGGTAAAAAAACAAAATCAAGTATTAAACAACAAAGGATATTTAATTTTGGCTGTTTTAATTTTTCATCTTTATCAGTTTTAGATGCATTAACAACATCTTTATATTTCCATACATAAAATTCAGATTCTAAATAATCCACATAACCAAATTTTATTAATTTATCTAAAACATCAACAAATTCTGGATGTTCGACGAATATACCTAACTTATATTTATTTATACATAAAGATACCCAAGGATATCTAAGAATATAGTTTTTTATTTCATTTAGTGAATCTTCTAATTTTTTTATAAATATTTTTTGTTCTTTAATATTATTTTTATGAATTTTTAATATTTCTTCCATAATAGGCCTCAATTTATCATCAACAAAAGAAGAATTAAAAATGAATTGTTGATTAAACTGTAATGCCAAAATATTAATAGACTTATTTTGTTCCATTTTTCCATATACTGATAATTGCTTCCTACTAAATTCTATATTTAAGTGGTTCTTCAATCGTTCAAAATATCCCAATAAACTTGTTATTTGATAGTATTCATTTTGATTTAAACAATAAACCGATATTTCTTTTACCAAAACCAGAGAATCTGTAATATCAGCTTTACTTTTCCTAATAATTGTACTGACCTTTACTAATTTTTTCTTATTCTCACCAAAACAATAATTTGATAAATCATTTATTATTTGGTAACATTTTATAGTGTGGTCTCTATCAAAACCTGCTCCATAATTATAATTTTTCTTGAATTCATAAAGTATTTCTATCATTTCAATGAAAATTGGATTTTTTTCATATATACTTATTTTATCTTTCAAAAATTGTTCCCATATTAGATCAGACTTTTCTCTAAGAAAAGAATCATAATGGATAAAAGAAGTGCATCTCATTATTAATGCAATATAGAACTCATATAAATCTACAATATCCATTAAATCCAATATATCAAGTTTCAATTCTTCCATTTCCCTATACCATTCAGGGGGATATAATATTTCTGATGAAAAAAAACTTCTTATTGAATGTGGCTTCACTGTAGCATAAGCCATTAATAAACTCCATTAATAATTATTATAATAAACAATATACCGCCTTATCCTACTTTATCCAACCCCACCGAATGAAGCAGAATAGGCTCACTTGGTGTCTCAGGCTCTAAAACCATCTCCATAGCCTCTGTCATCTGCCTGAATGTCTCTTTGTCAATATGGGAGGCGTATTGGTCAAAAATCCGGCTGGTTTTATGGCCTAAAATTTTCATTCCGATGGCTTTATTTGCCCCTTTTTCGACTAGGTTTTTTGCCAGCAAATGCCTCCATGAATGAAAAACAATGCCCCTCCCCCTGCGAGTCCTGTCGTCTATGCCTATTTTCTCGAGCATTTTGTTAAAAATTTTTCCTATTTGCTTACAATCGTAGGGGGTTTCGGGGTTATTCCCCGGGAAAAGCAGGCTGTCCAGTTTTAAAAGCCCCATCTGCCGTATATATTTCATTATTTCCTTATGAAATGACGGCAATATTGGAACATCTCTTGGCTCTGTATTCTTCGTGCACTTCATCTTGCTTTTTCTTCCCCAACTGGAACTGACGCTTATCCGATCGGGGTGAATATCGCATACCCTTAAAGCGCGGATTTCCCCCATTCTCATGCCTGTATTCGATGAAATAAGGACTGCCATACGGGCGCGGATATTGGGCCATTCGATACTGAAGAGTTTTTCAACTTCGTCCTGCTCCAGTATCCCCCTTTGCTTGGCTTTACCGCCTGCCCTAAGAACAGCGTCAAAATCAAAGCGGTGAATGATTTTTTTCCTCTTTGCATACCTTAGCGCTTTTATGGCCACATTGCGGGCGGAATTAACCGTTGAGGAGGCAAGTTTTTTATCAACTTTCAAATGCACAATAAATTTTTGCAGGGTATCTTCGTCTATCTGGCAAAGAAGCGTTTTCTGGAAATAAGGGCGGTAATACCGCTCCACATTCAACTGCATTTCATGGGCATGTTCGGCGTGGGACATCCTCCCCATTGTTTCAAGTTCGCGGAAATAACCGGATGTTTCAAAATCCCAAAACTGATGGAGGTAGTCGCAAAAAAGCGTATTTTTAGCTATATTATTTGCCTTCGGCTTGCCCGGCAGTCCATCGGCAAGCCAGCTTTGGGCTATTGCGTGGGCTTTCCTCTCATCGTTTGTCCCGGTTGTACGATCAATTTGCCTGCCGGTTTGAGGATCAAGGAAGATTGCATGTATTGCCCCGCCTTGTTTTCGCTGTCTAAAATAATAACCTTGGCGCATACTCCCCCATTTTTTGGCAAATCGTTGGCAAAAAATGCAAAATGGGAGAAAACACGCCTTTATGGTTGCGGTAGCGTTTTCTCAAAAATGAGCTAATTCCTTACAGGGTAAAGATTTAGCCTATTTTCTTCTCCTGAGCCGCGAAGGGATCGAACCTTCGACCCGCAGATTAAGAGTCTGCTGCTCTACCAGCTGAGCTAGCGGCCCGGTTCAGGAATACTAACAAAAAACGGCAAATTGGTCAATTAACAGCAAATTGTCTGCGAGAGAAGGGACTTGAACCCTTATGCTTATGGCACCAGATCCTAAGTCTGGCGTGTCTACCAGTTCCACCACTCTCGCAAGGACATAAATTTTTTACTTTTTAAGCCGTCTTTCGGAATTGAACCGAAGACCTCATGATTACAAGTCAAGTGCTCTGCCAGCTGAGCTAAGACGGCTAATTAACACCGCCGCTTTGAAAAACGGCGATCTTCCGCAGGAAAAACTCTGGAAACGACTGTGCCTGTTAGGGAACATACATCAAAAAAACAAAAATGTCAATTAAATCATTTGGTTGATATTTTCATGGAAGGAACTAACCGGGTTCCCTCACAAGTCCATTATAGGCAAAAAAATAAATATATGGTAGAATAATTACATTATGTTGGCGCTTCATTCAATATGCCGGAAAGTCTGCCGGGAAGGTACGGCGGTTCCTGGTGTACTGGTTGACGAAACCGGCGGCAATACCGCCTGTTTCTGCGGGGACGCATGATGAAGCAAAGCCTGAAAAGAAAAATTATCCTGCCGTCGGTTATTGTCCTGGTTATTCTGGTAATCTTTATGACGGCTTATTCTACGTATGACTTTATCGGATTTACCAATTCTCTTGAGGACGAAAGAATTGTTGTTGCCGCCAATAACCTTAAAAATTACCTCAAAGAATATGAACATCATTCCAGAGCGGCGGCGGTTTCGGCGTCCCTTAATCCCAATGTTGTCAGGGCGGTAAAAAACCGCGATACCGCCGGGATAATAAGTGTTTTAAGTCCCATGCTGGATTTGTACAGTATAGCCTATTTCACCGTAACAGATGAAACCGGCACTGTCCTTGCAAGAACCTACGAGCCTGCCGCTTACGGCGATTCCGTTGTTTTTGTGCAGAACATAAAAGACGCCCTGGAAGGTAAAACGTCCACATACTATGAAACCGCCGGGCTGATTAATATTGCCATCCACACAGGCGCGCCTGTTTATGATGAGGACGGATATCTGGCAGGCGTTATTTCTGCAGGGGTGCGGTTTGATGATAACGATACCGTTGACCAGTTAAAAGAACTGTTTGGCGCTGATCTAACCGTCTTTCTCGGCGATATGAGAATTGCCACGACCATAAGAAGAGATGGAGAACGCATCGAAGGAACCTATATCAACAATGATATTGCCAAAGTTGTACTTCAGGGCAAAAAAGAATATTTTGGCAAGACGGATATTATGGGCGAGGCTTACAGTACGTTTTATTATCCGCTTATAAATTCAAAAGACGAAGCCTTTGGCATTCTGTGCCTGGGTCTTTCAAACATAGAATTGGTGCGGACGACAAACAGCATAGTAGTTAATAACACCATTATCGGTTTGGCGGGACTAGCAATCGCCATATCCGTGCTGCTGTACATTATCACGCAAATTATAAAACCGGTAAACAAACTTGTTACTCTTGTTTCCGATGTCAGGCGGGGCAATGTAAATGTCAGCATTGACAAATCAATCATTACAGGAGATGAAATCGGACTTTTGAGTTCCGATATTTTCTCGCTTATTGAAGTTATCAAATCCATGCTTGGCGATTTATCGCATCTTACGCGGGAATTGAATGCATCAGGCGGCATAGAATTCAGGATTGACTCAGGCAAATACAGCGGTTCGTACAAGGAAATAATCGACGGTATAAAAGCTCTTGGCGATTCAATATCAATAAAAAATAAAACGATGGCTGTCATGGATTTTCTGGATACAATGATTTATGTTACCGATTTTAATTACAATGTTCTTTACTTAAACCAAATCCTGATAGAAACATACGGGATCGACAGGGAAAAACACGCAGGACTTAAATGTTACAAAGTTATCAGAAATCTGGATGAACCATGCCAGCATTGCAGACTGCGGGAACTTTTTAGAAAGAATGAAGCGTTTCCATACACAGACTATATGTACACATGGGATGAGTATACACGGGGATGGATCGGCGGAAAATCGGCGATTATTCGCTGGACGGACGGATCGAAAGTTTTGTGCAATTTTTTTAAAGACGAAAATCAGGTGAAGGATTACGAGTCCCAGTTACAGGATGCCGTACAGATAGCGCAGGCGGCGTCTGTAGCGAAGTCCGCGTTCCTCGCCAATATGAGCCATGAAATACGAACGCCCATGAACAGCATAATCGGTTTTTCAGAACTGGCTATGGATGACGATATTTCTTCCCAGACAAGGGAGTATCTGCGCAAAATTATGGAAAACGCGGAAGGGCTTCTGCAAATCATAAATGACATTCTTGATATTTCCAAAGTAGAGTCAGGTAAAGTGGAACTGGAACATATTCCGTTTGACCTGCACGAAATTTTTACCCAGTGCAAGAACGTAATTATGCCAAAGGCTATTGAGAAAGACCTTCAACTGTATTTTTACACTGAGCCTTCTACCGGTAAAAAGCTTGTGGGAGATCCGACAAGACTGCGCCAGATTCTGACCAACCTTCTTTCCAATGCTGTAAAATTTACAAAAATAGGTACTGTCAAACTTTCATCAAGCGTTATAAGCACAGACGATAACAGCGTTACATTGCGTTTCGAGGTCAGGGACTCAGGTATCGGCATGACGGCGGAACAACTGTTAAAAATATACGAACCGTTTACGCAGGCGGACACAAGCACAACGCGCAAATACGGCGGAACGGGACTTGGTCTTTCCATTTCCAAAAATTTTATAGAATTGATGGGCGGAAAACTTAATGTTGAAAGCATTCCCGCAGTCGGCAGTAAATTCAGCTTCGATCTGACATTCGATACGATAGACATACCTGAAGAAATGGCAATATATAGCACGGAAAAAATTGAAAAACCGTTTTTTGACGGGGAAATTCTTGTTTGCGAAGACAACGCCATGAATCAGATGGTCATACGCGAATCTCTTGCAAGGGTAGGGATTAAGGCCGTTATCGCGGAAAATGGACAGGAAGGCATTAACCTTGTCCGCCGTCGCATAGAAAGAGGCGAAAAACTTTTCGATCTGATTTTCATGGACGTGCAGATGCCCGTAATGGATGGAGTGGAAGCCGCGTCAATTATCCGCGATATGCAAACGGGGATTCCCATAATAGCCATGACAGCTAACATAATGCCGGACGAAAAGGAACAATACGCAAAAAGCGGAATGTTAGAATCTCTAAGTAAGCCCTTTACTTCCCGGGAACTGTGGCATTGCCTGATGAAATACATGACGCCGGTGGTAAGCCATAAAATAGAGAAGAATAATCAGATTGATAACGATTTGGAGTTTCAGGGAGCGCTCAAACTGCACTTTGTAAAAAACAACCAGGGGAAATTTGATGAAATAGCCGCAGCCCTGGAAGAAGACGATATTGAGATGGCGCGCAGACTGACCCACAACTTAAAAGGCAACGCGGCCCAGATTGGCAAACCGCTTCTGCAATCGGCCGCCGCCGATGTTGAGCGCATGCTTAAGGAAGGGAAAAATTCAGTTACAGAGGAAAAAATGATGGCCCTTAAAAATGAGTTAGCCGTAACTCTGGGAGAACTTTCCTCCATGTATGGAAATGCTCAAAAGCGATCAGGCGCGGACAGGGCTTTTCTCTCGAAGATGGACAACGTTGAAGAGTTACGGGAAATGCTTGATGAATTGGAAAGCCTTTTAAAAAGCGGCAATCCCGAAGTTTTGAATTTTTCCGGCAAACTCCGCGATATACCGGGAGGCAGGCTTCTTGTACAGCAAATAGAAGATTTTGAATTTAAATTCGCGTTTTCCACGCTTATAGAAATTAAAAAAGAACTGGGTCTGAGTTAAAAAAGAAATGAAGGATAGAGGTAAAGGCATGAATGAGAAAACGAGCTTGAAATTTTCAATATTCAAAGATAAGGGCAATATGGCAATCAATGTAAGAATTTTCATTGTAATTATCGTAACCGCTATTGTAATAAACATTTCAGGTCTTATTGTAGGAGCCGCGTTCTTTACACGCAGTATAAACAGGGCAATGGAAGAAGATATGCTTGTCGCGGTAGACATTGCCGATCAGTATGTGGCAAAGGAAATTCAACTGTTAAAAAATATGGCTTCCAACGCCGCCAGGGATGTTGATCTGCTGTACAGGGAAGGCGGGAGAGATAACATCCTGAATTATGTCTGTGATAATTATCCTGTATACATAGGCCTTGCCGTTTTTAATGGAACATCCCTGCTGGATTCATACGGAAAGATTCCAGTGCAGTTTGATTTATACCGCGAAAGGTTTATGCAAACCGCTCAGGCAGGCGGACAGGCGGTCTCAACTACCATGCGCGCTCCCGACGGCTCGCTTGTTATGTATGTGTCATCTCCGATAAGAGACGATCTTGTTCTTGCAGCCATGCTGCCGGGACTTCACTTTACCGACATAGTGTCGGAGTTTACCTTTTGGCAGACAGGACACCTGTTCATTGGCGACGAAAACGGACATGTAATTTCAGCTTACCATACTGAATGGGTACAGCGGCGCATCAATTTTATTGAAATGGCAAAAACGGACATTTCATTTAAGGGCATAGCCGACATTTTCAAGCGCGGAATTTCAGGAGAGCGGGCAACAGGTTATTTCAGCATGGACGGCAAAAAAAGCATAAGCTACCTGCGCCCGCTGTCAAGCTCAAACGAGAACTGGTTCGTAGGCATTGTCGCGCCGTTATCTGAAAGCGCGATGAAGGACATACCCGGCGGCATACTGCTGATCGGAATAATTACGATGTTTCTCAGCGTAATAGTCGCCATTCTTGCGTCCGCCTTCCTGAAGCACCCTTACGAAGAAGTAGACCGTCTGCGCAAGGAAGCCGAAGCCATGTCTATATCAAAGTCCGCGTTCCTTGCCAATATGAGCCACGAGATAAGAACTCCCATGAACAGCATCGTGGGTTTTTCTGAACTGGCCCTTGACAGCGAACCATCTCCGAGAACGAGGGACTACCTGGGCAAAATCCAGACAAACGCGGAATGGCTTTTGCAGATTATCAACGACATACTGGATATTTCAAAAGTTGAATCCGGCAAGATGGAACTGGAGAATATCCCCTTTGATATGCACGAACTGTTTTCAAACTGCCGCACCCTTATCATGCCGAAAGCCGTTGAAAAGGGCATAACGCTTTACTTTTACGTTGAACCAAGTATCGGCAAAAGACCGTTAGGTGATCCGACAAGACTGCGCCAGGTGCTGGTAAATCTCCTTTCCAACGCCGTAAAATTTACGAATACCGGCATGGTTAAACTTCACGCGGTATTAAAGGAAAAGCGCGAAAAGTCAATCACGATGTATTTTGAAATCAAGGACTCAGGCATCGGAATGTATCAGGAGCAGATTAACAGAATATTCGATCCGTTTACGCAGGCGGAAACCGGAACGACGCGCAAATACGGAGGGACCGGGCTTGGGCTTGCCATAACAAAAAATATTGTGGAGCTTATGGGCGGAAAACTTTTCGTGGAAAGCACGCCGGGGGTCGGGAGCAAATTCAGTTTTGAGCTTACATTTGACACGATAAACGTGTCCGATGAAGAATTACTTGCGAAAAAAATAGTGCTCAATGAGATTGAAAAACCCACTTTCGAAGGCGAGATACTGTTATGCGAAGACAACGCCATGAATCAGCAGGTCATCTGCGAACATTTGACAAGGGTTGGGCTTAAAACTGTCGTGGCTGAAAACGGGAAAATTGGCGTTGATTTGGTAAAGCGCAGGCTGGAAAAAGGTCAAAAAATGTTTGACCTCATTTTCATGGATATGCACATGCCCATAATGGACGGTCTTGAAGCGTCCTCAAAAATCATGGAGCTTACTACAAAAGTCCCCATAGTGGCGATGACAGCTAACATAATGGCGAACGACAGGGAGATTTACAAGAGAAGCGGAATGAACGACTGCGTAGGAAAACCCTTTACGTCCCAGGAACTGTGGCGATGCCTTATGAAGTACTTTACCCCTGTCACCGTGGACGACATGAAAAAAACCGTGCAGATAGAGGCGGACGTGGAATTCCAGAAATCGCTTCAATTATTGTTTGCCAAGAGCAACAGGAATAAATTTGAGGAAATCACAAGAGCCCTTGAGGAAGGAGATGTTACGCTGGCTCACAGGCTTGCGCACACGTTAAAGGGAAACGCGGGGCAGATTGGCAAAACACTTTTACAGCAGGCTGCCGCAGATGTGGAACAACAGCTTAAGGGCGGACGGAACATGGTCACGGCAGAACAGTTAAAAACGCTCGAAACTGAACTTTCAATGGTTCTCACTGAATTATCCCCGCTTCTTGATGAAGCTTCAGGTCACATACAGAAAGACGAGATTGCGGAAATTGATCGGGAAAAAATGAGGGAACTGTTCGGCAAACTTGAACCCCTTCTTAAAAGCGGAAATCCGAAATGTCTTGATTTTTCAGACGATCTTCGCCAACTGCAGGGAAGCGAAAAACTTTTACGGCAGATGGAGGATTTTGAATTTGAAACGTCGCTTTCTTCGCTTGAGGAACTGAAGGAAAAGTACAAAATTTTATTTTAACGGCAAAATCAGGATTTTAAGAAGGTAATTAGCGAACAGATGGAAAAAATATTCGATCCGTTTACGCAGGCGGAAACCGGAACAACACGCAAATACGGAGGGACCGGGCTTGGGCTTGCCATAACAAAAAACATAATTGAAATAATGGGCGGAACCCTTTCCGTAGAAAGCGTACCCGGCAGCGGCAGCAAATTTGGTTTTGATCTGACTTTTGACACAATTGAAGCGGCTGACGGTATATACCAACAAAACAATGTATTTAACGAATCCAAAAGACCCACATTCTCCGCCGAGATTCTGTTATGCGAAGATAACATTATGAATCAGCAGGTTATCTGCGAACATCTGGCAAGAGTCGGCATCAAAACCGTCGTGGCGGAAAACGGGAGAATCGGCGTTGATTTGGTAAGGCAAAGGCTTGAAAACGGCGAAAAGCTCTTTGATCTTGTTTTCATGGATATGTACATGCCAGTAATGGACGGACTTGAAGCCTCCGCTAAAATCATGGAACTTAACACGGGGATTCCCATAATTGCGATGACAGCTAACATAATGTCAGGCGACAGGGAGATATACAAAATGAGCGGCATGAACGACTGCGTAGGCAAACCCTTTACATCCCATGAACTGTGGCACTGCCTTATGAAATACCTCACCCCTGCAAGCTTTGAAAACATCCATAAAAGCGAATGCGCGCAGGAGGACGACGGCTTTCAGAAAGAACTTGAAGCGCTGTTCGCAAGAAAGAACAGGGACAAATACAATGAAATAGTAAAAGCCCTGGAAGATAATGACATAAAGCTGGCGCACAGGCTGGCTCACACTTTAAAGGGTAACGCGGGACAGATTGGCAAAACCATTCTGCAGCAGGCTGCCGCGAACGTCGAACACGGGCTAAAGGACGGGAAAAACATGATTACCCCAGGGCTTTTGACCCTGCTCGAAACGGAACTGCAGACCGTGTTGGATGAACTTTCTCCCCTGGTTGAAAAGATGTCTCATAACAGGGAAGAGTCCGCCCAGTCCGGCAGGAAGCTGGAAACAGTCGCCGCGCTGGAACTCCTTGATAAACTCAAACCCATGCTTGAAATGGGAAATCCCGAATGTCGCTCGTTTTGCGCCGACCTGCGGATGATAGGCACAAACGATGAATTGGTACGGCGGCTGATACAGCAGATGGATGATTTTGATTTTGAGCCGGCTATTGTAACTCTTGGCGAAATAAAAAAAAGTATGGCGTAAAATGGAAAAAAATGGTATAAATATTATTTAAGGGGAAGGTATTAAAACTTATGGAAGAAAAAAAGAATTCGCTGTTGATTGTTGATGACGAAAACATGAATCTGAAAGTTCTCACCCACATACTGGGATCGGAATATACGATATATACGGCAAATAACGGAATAAGCGCGATTGAAAAGGCGAAAGAATATACGCCCGATTTGATTTTGCTTGATATTCTTATGCCTGACATGGACGGTTATATGACGCTTTGTGAGCTTAAAAAAATCGAGGAAATCCAAAAAATCCCGGTTATTTTCATTACGGGCCTTAACAGCGAAGAGGATGAGGAAAAAGGACTGTCTCTTGAAGCCGCGGATTATATTACAAAGCCTTTCAGCGCCATGATAGTAAAACTAAGGGTGCGCAATCAGATTCAAATTGTAAACCAGATGCGCACAATAGAACGGCTCAGTTTGATAGATCAGCTTACAAACATCCCAAACAGGCGCAGTTTTGACGAACGTCTGAACATGGAATGGAAACAGGCGATAAGGGAGCAGACGCCGATCAGTATACTGATGATAGATGTTGACAAATTCAAGAATTTGAACGACAGATACGGACACCAGAAGGGAGATATCATACTGCAATCGATCGCGAAAATTTTCCCGCAATCATTCAGGCGTCCCGGTGATTTTGCCGCCCGTTGGGGAGGAGAGGAATTTGTCGTTCTCTTACCGAACACTTCGATTGATGGCGCTATGGACGTTGCCGAAAAGATACGCAGCGACATTGAAAATACATCAATAACCTGTACCGCTGGTCTGATTTTATCTGTTACCGTAAGTATAGGCGTCAATTCGCTTACCCCCGAACTGAACAGTTCGGTTGACGCCTTCCTGTCCAACGCCGACAGGGCTCTTTATGCCGCGAAGGACGCCGGCAGGAACAAGGTAATGCTCTTAAACTCTTTTTGAGTTTACCATACGGCAGGGGCAACCCTGTTGTGGTCTCTTTCATCTTGACACTCTTTATGAATTTGTCTACTTGAAACTTCCCTTGTCTTTTGCTAAGATTCTGTTATGGCTGAATTTATTTGTTCCCAATGTCAAACGCCCGCAGCCGACCCCGAGAAAAATCTGTGGGTCTGCGAAAAATGCGGCAATCATTCCAGGCTTAGCTGGCAGCAGCGCCTGAGTATTACCGCGGACGGGGGTAGTTTTAGCGAGTTCGATTCGGGAATGAAATCGGGTAACCCGATTGATTTCCCCGGATACGAAGAGAAAATTAAAGAACTATCTAAGAGTTGCGAAACCGGCGAGGCGGTTGTTACAGGCCGCTGTACAATAAAGGGCTATCCCGTTGTCATCGGCATTATGGACAGCCGCTTTATGATGGCAAGTATGGGCAGTGTGGTAGGCGAAAAAATAACACGGGCTGTCGAGTACGCGACAGTGAACAAACTGCCTGTGATCATTTTTTCCGCTTCGGGAGGAGCGCGGATGCAGGAGGGAATTATCTCCCTTATGCAGATGGCTAAAACTTCAGGCGCGGTTGCGCGTCACACCCAGGCAGGCCAGCTTTACATTTCAGTGATAACAGACCCGACCACCGGCGGCGTTACAGCGTCTTTCGCCACCCTTGGCGACATTATCCTTGCGGAGCCGGGAGTTACTCTCGGCTTTGCCGGAAAGCGCGTCATTCAGGACACCATCGGCGCGGTATTGCCCGAGCGGTTTCAGACTTCTGAATTTGTCTATGAACACGGATTTATAGACGCGATCTCCCACCGAAAAGATATGCCGGATATGCTTGCGAAAATCATCAGATTGCACGGCTATAAAGGAGGAAAATGATGGCTTTAAACATGCAGCAAAAACTAGATCTCCTCAAAAACCTGGGCCGCCCGACAATTCACGATTACATTCCGCTTATTTTCAGGGACTTTATAGAGTTCCACGGCGACCGCTATTTCAGCGACGACCCCGCGATTCTAGGCGGCATCTGTCTGTTAGGTGACACTCCAGTTACGGTAATTTCGCAGGTAAGGGCGAAGGACATCGCGGAGTTACAGCGGATCAACTTTTCGATGCCGCACCCGGAAGGCTACCGCAAGGCGTTGCGCCTCGCGAAACAAGCCGAAAAATTCAGGCGGCCTGTTATTCTCTTTATCGACACTCCCGGAGCTTACTGCGGTGTAGGAGCCGAAGAGCGCGGACAGGGAGAAGCCATTGCGCGTAACCTTCACGAGTTCATGATGCTGAAAACTCCGGTAATTTCCGTTGTTCTTGGAGAAGGAGGTTCCGGCGGCGCGCTTGCCCTCGGCGTCTGCGACGAACTTGCCATGCTGGAAAACGCCCTGTATTCGGTAATTTCGCCCAAGGGATTTGCCTCCATTCTGTGGAAGGACGGCTCAAGGGAACGGGAAGCCGCCGAACTGATGAAAATAACCGCCGAAGACCTGTACCGTTTCGGCGTATGCGACAAGATAATCGCCGAACCGGAAGGGGGAGCCGCGAAGGACATCAACCTGACGGCGGCAAACATCTGCTCATGGTTAGGTGAAATTACCGGCAAACTTTTAAAAGAAGACTTTAACGGCCTTCCAGAAAGACGCTACCAGAAGTTCCGCAAGATCGGGGTGTTTACGGAATGATCTGACGGCCTTCGTGGGTAAAAAGAATGACTGACCGCTGACATTGCCTTTTTGAACCGAAGGACCTATTTTTTGAGCTTTTTGTCGAAAAACGATGTCAATTTCGGTCTCAGGTGAATTAGTGACACTCCTGCATTACACCATTTTCTGTAACTGCGACATTTCAGATGCAATAGCATCGGCAACCACTGTCCCCAAACGGGACAAAACGCCTTCCTGAAACCGTTGTACAGATTCTAAAGGAAAAAATTCCTGTGAAAAGAGCTGTGGGCTGTCGATTTCAAGAGCGGTTGCTATCCTTTCCAGCATTTCAGGCGTTGGGAATTTATTCTCCAGTTCAATTTGACCTATATAATGGGTCGAAGTTCCTACTTTTTCAGCCAAATTTGCCTGCGTAATACCCAAAATTCGCCGTCTTTGCTTGATATTTTGAGCCAATAAAGCCCGTAAACTTGTCATAGACGTTCATTTTAAGACTACTGTGATAATTGGTATTGACAAACTTCTGTAAAGGTATCATTATTTTACTAATCATTTCCTTTAAGGAATGTTATCCTAAAAAGAGGGTTAAATCCGCCCGTATGGTCGGTTAATAAAAAAACTCCGCAACGAGGATAAACTACGGAAGGAGTTCATATGAACAAGAAAATGTTGGCAATCGCGGTGATTTTACTCGCGGTTATGGTCGGTGTGGTATATGCACAGAGTCAAATAATGCCGAATATAGGCATTTATATGACGACCACAGCAGGAATGAATGTGATACGAATTAAATCTGCCTCGTCTGGAAGAAGCATTGAATATTTGAACCCTACTACTGGTGATGTTGTTTATAAGGGTACGGGAAGATGGAGGGACGGTGAATTTCAGGTGACAGTTAATGGCGTTGGTATGTCTATATGGACTATCGAAACTGCTAGACGATTCACAGACGATGGTGGTAATACATGGCGTTATGCCCGTGGATCCTTTTAACCAAGTTACCTTGGTCTCATTTATGGGCTAGAACATTTAACGTTTACTGACTGATGTTATAATTTTTTTGGTAATGCAAAAATGCTTGTCACCAAATTTTTCTGGTGTGTCTGTAACTTTCCTACGCTATAGTTGTAGCGTAGGGGTAAATTTTTCCTCTAATAAAATTCTACGATGAATTATTTACTATAAAACCCTGTCTACTGCACCGAAAGGCGCATGGCAAAATTTTCAATGAATGCTTTATTCCATAATTAACATAAATGCCTACCGCGCCGTAGGCGCATTTCTTAAACCCTTATTCCTTTATTCATTATTCCTAAATCAATCTTAGGACTAATGGCGTATAACGTTCCGGTTGTAAACGACTGTTTGCCAGCCCGAACCGCTTTAGCGGCGATGTGTTTACAATCCTGTTATGCGAAGTCTGGACATTTTTGATTATTCTAGATATTGTGGAAATGGGTATATGTAAAAAAATGAATCAATATAAATACAATACATATTAGTACCTATTTTATATATTTGATATTCTTGATTGTAGATGACTCCATTAAATGTCAAAATCTTGAATACAGGAATTTCATCATTGAATATTATTAAAAATGTTCCTTCAAATGAATTTTGTTCATAACTTAGAATAAAACTATAATCATTTTTTAGTTGCAATCTTACTATGCCAAATGATGATCTTGGGGCTCTCCATTCATTGAATACTATGGATAAAAAGTTTTCATCGCTTGGACTCTTTTTAATAAAATTAACCTGAATTTCGCATAATATTCTATCTTCTGAAAAAAATAATGTCATCTCACTTATATAGTAATGGAAACCCCTATATTGTGTTCCTAAATGCATAACTCTAAAATATTGATTATATCCATATTCTTGTATAGGCCCATTTAATTCTGCTTTTATATTTTCATATGAATTACCAATAAAAATGTAATCATTTATAAAAGTATTTTCTCTAGTGAAAATAAATGTTTTAACCTCATACCAATTAAATTTATATATTGCCAATGCAAATTGTTGATTTTCATAAGTTTCTATCTCTCTATAATTTTCAAAAAAATTTAACTTATAAGGAAACGCATTTCGATATGTTTCCTCAAATTCTTTCAATGACAATTCTTTTAAATTGTAATGACTGATATCCTGACTAAAATTATAAATAATATCATCAACTCTAAATACGTTTTGGGCAAATAAATTAGCATTAACAATCCATATCAAAAGTAGTAAAAATCTCTTCATAATAATAGCATACAGTATATTTAGTTTAATGTCAACCATTAAAAAAACGGGCACTTCAGGGTTTATGGTGGACTAATACAAATTAATGTTCAAAAAGGTTTAAAATATGTCTTTTTGGTTTCATTTCTTTCTAAAACTAATTAAAAAAGACATATTTAACATTTTGGACTTTTTATCCATTTTTCTTTCCACTATATTCCCGGAAGTGCCAAAAACGATTATGCCCACATTTCACCTAACGCAACGTATGCGGCATACGCAATTTCGCTTCCCGCGTGATGTAAATCTGCACTGTCAATTCATTATAATCCAGGGTATACAAATGGGCGGGTTATTGACGGCATAGCTTGCGCGGACTAACAATGTGAGTAAGGCAGGGGACATGCGCGTCCAGCTTGGATTGACGGGCGCACCTATCATGATATTGCGTCTTGCCCTGTATTTGTTATAATATTAACTATGAATATTTCCAAAACACTTCTTTTAATTATTGACGTGCAGAACGATTTTTGCCCGGGCGGCGCGCTGGCTGTCGGGGGCGGAGATCAGGTGGTTCCGCCGTTAAACGAGCTTTCCCGGGCGATTGCCTCAAAAGGCGGCAGAGCGGCGGCTACCCAGGACTGGCACCCTGAAGGACACGTTTCCTTCGCGTCTTCACATAACGGCCGCGGAATCGGGGAGATTATTGACACTCCCCTCGTGAAAGCTCAGGCGCTTTGGCCGGATCACTGTGTGCAGGGAACGCATGGAGCCGCGTTTCATGAAAAGCTGGATTTAAAGCCGGTGTCGATGATTATCCGCAAGGGTTTCCGCAGGGAGCTTGATTCCTATTCCGCGTTTTTTGAAAATGACAGGTGTTCGTCTACCGGCCTTGAAGGCGGCATTAAACAGATGAACATCGAGACGGTAATAATCGGCGGGCTGGCAACGGATTACTGCGTGTTTTACAGCGCGATGGACTGTAGAAGATTAGGTTTTAAAACCATCGTCGTAAGCGACGCTGTACGCGGAGTGGGAATCCCGGAAGGTTCGGTAGAAAACGCGATATCAACAATGAAATCCGAGGGAATAGAATTTTTCTCTTCCACGGAACTTCTGAATGTATTAAATTAAACCATGACGGATTTTTCAGCTTTGTTTACTGATTTCTATTCTCTTACGATGGCTCAAGGGTACTGGAAGAGGAACCTCGACGAGAAGGCTGTCTTTGAGATGTTTTTCCGCCATCAGCCTTTTGACGGGGGTTACGCGATATTCGCGGGACTTGAAACCCTGATTGAAAGATTAAAAGACTTTTCCTTTTCAGATAACGATATTTCCTATCTGAAAGGCTTGGGTGTTTTTGAGAGTGAGTTTACCGATTTCCTTAAAACTTTCAGGTTTAAAGGCTCCCTTTGGGCGATGGATGAAGGAACGATTATCTTCCCGCATGAGCCGCTGATCAGAGTCGAAGGCAGTCTTATTGAGTGTCAGATAATTGAGGGGCTGATCCTCAACATTATCAATTTCCAGAGTCTCATTGCCACAAAAGCCTGCCGTATCTGGCTTGCGTCTGGAAAGGGCTCTGTCTTTGAGTTTGGCCTGCGCCGCGCGCAGGGGCCGGACGGGGCGGTTTCCGCGTCCAGAGCCTCTTACATTGGGGGCGCTTCGGGGACCAGCAATACGCTTGCCGGCAAGGTCTTTGGTATTCCAGTCATGGGAACTATGGCTCATTCATGGGTTATGTCATTCGACACTGAGGAAGAAGCCTTCGACAATTACGCTTCCCTTTTTCCTGACAAGGCGATCTTCCTTATCGACACCTACGACACCCTGAAGAGCGGGATACACAACGCGATAAAAATCGGAAAGAAACTCGCAGTAAAGGGGAAAAATTTCGGAGTGCGTCTTGATTCGGGGGACATTCAGTACCTTTCAACCGAGGTCAGGCGGCTGCTTGACGAAGCCGGTTTTCCAAAGGCTTTTATCACTGTTTCCAACGATCTGGACGAAAACATAATAGAAACGCTTGTAAAGGATGGCGCTCCCGTAAACAGTTGGGGGGTGGGGACCAGGATGGTAACAGGCTCAAAGGCGTCGGCTTTTACCGGAGTGTACAAACTGTCTGCCCGCCTGGAAGGGGAAAAAGCGCTACCGGTAATGAAATTTTCAGATAACCCTGAAAAGACCACCAATCCCTGTGTCAAGCAGGTTTGGCGAATTTGGGACGCGAACGGAAACGCTGTAGCGGATGTCCTTGGCATTGACGGAACTGACGAGATTGAAGCGGGGCGGCGTTATCGTTTCTGGCATCCGTCCGGCGACTACCGTCATTTTTACCACGTTATTCAAAGCGCCAACGCGCTGTTAAAAAAACGTATTGAAAACGGAGTTGTCACGGGAGAGCTGCCGGCGTTAGCCGCCATCAAGGCCCATGCCGCCGCAAGCCTTGAACGCTTTGACTCAACATATAAAAGACTTTTAAACCCCCACATATACAAGGTATCAATTACAGATAATCTTCGCGCTCTGAAACTTGAATTAATTCAGAAATACTTTGGCGGCGGGGAGAATTAGCAATCAGTTTTATCCCAGGGCGATTCTGATTCTTGAATTGAAATCTTCTTCTGAAATCTTGTCTTTTAAAAAGTCGGTTATTATTTGACGGATAACGGGGGGGAAGACATTCCAGTAACGTTCGGTCCAGGCGCCCATTTCATCACGAAGGTTTTTGTCAACGGATTTGTTCATGGTTCCGTGAGAGAAGGAGATGAACTGATCTATCATGGACAGGAGCATATCCCGTGGGACATTTTTTTCGCCCTCAGGCTCGGGAAGCCACGCACGGCACAGTTCGTCAACCTGACTGTCTGAAAGTTCCGGCGCTTGTTCTTTTATTATCCTGACAATCATCTCACGGACCGACTTGCGCATATTTTCTATGCCGCCGCCAACACCTGCATTTATCCTTTCGGTAAGCTCCTTCGTCATCTTCTGAGGGTCGCTGAGCCCCCCCATCACGTTGAATACGGACAGATTCCGCCGCCGCCTGACGACAGCTTCAGCCAGCGCTTCAATTGTTGAAGCGTCGCTTTGATTGAGAATATAATCCAAAGCCTGTACAAGTCCGGGGTCTGCCATAACGGACAGGTTATACTTTTTTTGTAATGACGTCGCTTTTCAGACAGCGGGTGCATACTTTGACGCTTAAGGTTGTGCCGTCAACTTCGGTTTTCACCTTCACCAGATTGGGTTTCCAGGTCCGGCGTGTATGGTTTTTGGCATGGCTGACCTTGTTGCCGGTAACTGTATGTTTTCCGCAAATATCACAAGTCCGTGACATAATATCCTTCCTTCAAGGCCCGTTCGGGCAATATACCGATTTATACCAAAAAACGGGAAAATTGTAAAGCCCTAGTACTTAAACTCACTGTCCCCGATAAACTCGCGCAGGATACTGGTTCCCGGGACGTATTGCGGCGGAATGGGAGTGAAGTTTTCCATGAAGGACAGGAGCCTTACCGCTTCGGCGTATTCATACATGCTGGGTTTTACGGCCCGTAACAGCGGGTCGGCGTAGTATTTAAGGACTGAAAGTTCGTAATCAAGCGCGGAGTTAAACGCGGCGTCCGATGTTTCCTCGAACGGGAAAATGTACTTGCGCTCCCCTGCCTGCACATTGGGCCACATTTTTATGGTGCCGGCGGCGCTCATTCCCCTGAATTGATAGTCGCGCACCATGCGCCGCAGGAGCCTGTTGTCGCTTGTGGGGATACGGTTGTGATCGTCGAGGTTTAGCTGGGTAAGGGCGGAAATGTAAATCTTGAATTTTGTGCCGCGCTCAATACTGTAAGTAAGGGCGTCATTAAGTCCGTGTATACCCTCGACAATCAGCATATTTTGATTTTCCAGGCGGATTTTCTTACCGCCCGATTCCCTGCGCGTGCCTGTTTTGAAATCGTAGACGGGAAGCGTTATTTCCTCTCCGCGGTAGAGCGCCTGAAGCTGATCGTTGAGGAAGGGCACGTCCATAGCTTCAAGGCACTCGTAATCAGGCTCTCCCTTTTCATCCTTCGGGGTGTCGGCTGTTCCCCTGTAAAAATCGTCCAGGCTGATGGCGATGGGATTTATCCCCAAAACCATCAACTCTATCGCGAGCCGTTTCGCGCTTGTGGTTTTTCCCGAACTTGAAGGGCCCGCGATCAGTACCATTTTGATATTGTCCCGCCTTTCGTATATTTGACGCGCGATATCCGCCATGTTACGCGCCTGATAAGCCTCCGCAATCCGTATATAGTCAATAAAGGTTCTGTCGGCGATTTTGGAATTCAACTCTCCTACGACGCGTACTCCGACAATACGCCCCCATTTTTTATAGTCGCTGTAAATCTGGTAAAGTTGAGGCTCGTCAGTAAATGGGGCGATTGTCTTTCCCCTGCCCATTGCCGGGAAGCGCAGGAGAAAACCGTCCTGATAGGGCATAAGTTCAAAAGCCGTAAGAAGCCCGGTTCTTTCAAGCAGCGGTTGTATGTAGACATCCATGTAACCCTGACATTCATTCACCTTTATTCTGGAAGAGTTTCTCTGTTCCAAAAGCAGCGCCGTGTCTGTCTGATTGTGTTTTTTAAAAAGCTGCACAGCCTCTTCGTAGGCGAGGTATTTAAACGTTATCGGCAAGTTTTCTTTTACGAGCCTTTCCATTTCTCCGGCAAGCTCCTGTACCTGTTTGTCTTCAGGTTTTTCCCCCGAACTGAAAGTATAATAATAACTGTTACCCAGCGAATGACCCACATACACGCCGTCATTCGGAAATATGTTCCTCGCCGCAATCGCCAGAACAAAGGAAAGCGTCCGTCTGTAGATCATGACCCCTTCAGACGAATCGACAAGCACCGTCTGTACAGCCGCGTTTACAAGAAGCGAAGTCCCAAGCGGGCGAATCTCGTTATTTACCCTGATTGCCGCGATCTCATCCGCCGGAATCCCAAAATGCCCGGCAATATCCGCCGCCTTTGTACCATAGGGACATTCTATCGTTTTATGCGTATTGGTAAAATAAATATTTATGTTGCTCATGCTGATATTATAGCATGTATTTTTTTTCTTTGAAATTGAAAAGTATCACAGATGTCAAGCGGCGCGCGTTATACAGGCCAAACGTCAAACAGCATCATTAGGGCAGGAACAAACGCGGCAAAAACGCCTTCCAATATGGACAGCACAGGAAAAACCCTGCCGAGCTTTTTTATCCCGCAGGATAACTCCAGAAAGCCTTCCAGCCAAAGTACGGCCCACGCAGTCCAAAGACAGCCGAGCGGAACAGCGCCCGTATTAAAACATACGGCGGCGCTGACCGAGGCGAAAGCGGCGACGCATACCGAATACCAGCCGAAGGCGCGAAGGTCAAGTTTGAACAGATAGTTAGCGGCTATAAAGACATAGGTAAAGCCGAATAAAAATCCCGCCGCGGCATTATAATACGCCGTCGTGTTGGCAAAATCCGCCTTGCCCAGTGAAATAAAATTGCCGCCTACAATGACAAGTCCGGTTACCACATTGATAAATGCCGTGGATTTTCCATCCATTTTGATAATAGCGGCAATTCCGTTGCTAAAAAGGGCAATACCCACAAAAACTAAACAAACGCCAAGCCAACCCATGCTTTTTCCCTCAATATAAAAGTTTTACACAAAAATAAATATTTTGTCAATTGTTTTAAACGCCGTCCACTTCTTCAATCCCCAATCCTGATCGAGTTAAACCAGGCGTCGTTGTAGTATTCCAGCGCGGTGCCCAAATCGTCTACCAGTTCTGTGTTAAGAAGGTCCTCGGCTGAGTACCACGAAAGACCGGTTTTGTATTGGCGGGCGGGAACGTTGACCGTAGCCGGCAAGCCGAAGGTATCGACAAATTCGGCGTAGATTTCAGGGCGGTGGATAAAGTCGATAAACGAGTGGGCAAGATCGATATTCCTGGCTCCCTTAAGGATGCACATATTGTCAATATAGGCAGGCCCCCCTTCCCGGGGAATAAAGAAAACCGTGTCCCTTATTAGCTGGGCGTTGCCCTCAATTTCCTCATAGACAACTTCGGGGAAACCGTGTACAACCCAAAAGTCGCCGTTGGCATAACCCTTGCCGAAAGCCTCGGCGTCGAATTTTACAAGGTTCGGTTTCCATAGATTGTTAATTAAATCCCTGGCTGCTATAATCCTTGCAGGGTCTACCGTGTTTACGGAATAACCCATGTGAACAAGCGCGCCCCCTATCACTTCGCGCATGTCGTCTAACATAGTCATGCGGCCCTGAAGGTCGCTCCTTGAGAAAATTGACCAGCTTCGCTCGAAAAACGGAACTCTGGCCGTGTTGACGATAACGCCCGCGGCGCCGTAAAAATAGGGAACAGAATATTCCATGTCCGGATCATAACTTGCTCTTCGCAGTACTTCCGGATCGATGTTTTTAAGATTGGTTAGTTTTGTTTTGTCGATTCTTTCCAGCATACCCTGCCGGATCATGATTGGAACATAATCTTTGGAAGGAAACACAATGTCGTAACCGCCGCGCCCGGACCTGCTTGCCTGAAGCTTGGCGTACATATCTTCGTTAGATGCAAACTCGTCATAAATCACCCTCACGTTGAATTCATCTTCAAACTTTTCGATAACAGAATCCGGCGTATAATATGTCCAGTTGTAAATATACAACCGGGGCTTACCAAGACCGCAGGATACCATGGCGGGCATTATCAGCACCGCCAAGACCGCATGAAAGATGATATTCCATCTCACCATTTCTTCTACCTCCTTGCTACCCCCGCCGCTCTAAATACAGGGCGGCGGAGATATTACCTGAACTTAATCTCCAATTCTTATCGAATTGAACCACGCGTCGTTGTAAAGATCCAGCGAACCGCCAATATCTTTTTTTAACTCCACGTTGGCAAGATCTTCGGCTGAATACCATGACGATCCTGTTTTATACTGGCGCGCCGGTATATTCGCCGTTGCCGGAAAACCGAAAATATCCGCAAACTCGGCGTAAATTTCGGGCCGGTGAATAAAGTCTATAAACTTGTGGGCAAGCTCAATATTCCTTGAACCCTTGAGTATGCACATGCTGTCGATGTAAGCCGGCCCTCCTTCCCTCGGGATAAAAAAGACCGTTTCTTCCATCATCCTTCTGTTATCTGCAATTTCCTCAAAAACCACTTCGGGATATCCCTGGACTACCCAAAAGTCACCGTTTGCGTAACCCTTGCCAAAGGATTCGGCGTCGAATTTGACAAGGTTCGGTTTCCATAAACCGTTGATAAGGTTCTTCGCTTCCTCAATCTGGGAGGGAATAACCGTGTTTACGGAATAGCCAAGATATACAAGAGCGTCTCCCATAACTTCGCGCATGTCGTCTAACATCGTCATGCGGCCGTTAAGGTCACTCCTTGAGAAAATTGACCAGCTCCGTTCAAAGTATGGAACCTTCGAGGTATTTACGATAATACCCGCTGCTCCGAAGTAATAGGGAACAGAGTAGTTCATGTCAGGATCATAATCGGCCTGCTGCAAAACAAGCGGGTCTATGTTCACAAGGTTTGGAATTTGCGACTTGTCGATCCTTTCCAGCATGTTTTGATGAATCATGATTGACACGTAATCCGCCGAAGGGAAAACAATATCATAACCGCTGCCCCCTGATTTCAGTTTTGCGTACATGTCCTCGTTAGACGCAAACTCGTCATAGATGACTGTAACGCCGTACTCTTTCTCAAACTTTTCAATAACGGATTCCGGCGTGTAGTACGTCCAGTTGTAAATGTAAAGACGCTCTTTCCTCGCGCAGCCGCAAACCAGCGCGAATGTCAAAAGACCCGCCAACGCAAGCTTTACACGCAGCCCAGCCTGACTTTTTGTTCGAACTGCGTCTGTGATGAGTATTTCCTCCATCTTTTCCTCCATAACTTCCTCCTGATATAAATTAAATTAAGGAGCTTCCAGGAAGCTCCACGATCACAATTATTTCGCGGCTATAAATTTCAGGAACTTTCGCAGCATTACGGAAAGGATAACCGTTCCCATTATCATTACCACGGAAAGGGCGCTGATAAGCGGCGTAATGCCTCCCTTTCGCGTAATCGCCGAATAGATAAACACCGGCAGGGTGGAAGAACCGGGGCCGGCGACAAAAAAGGTAATAACAAAATCCTCCAGCGACAGGGTGATTGCGGTCAACAGACCAGATATGATTCCCGGCATACAGATAGGAAGCGTTACCTTGAAAAGCGTCTCTCTTTCCGTGGCTCCAAGGTCATGGGCGGCTTCTATTATTGAAAAATCAAATTCATCAAGGCGAGCCATAACCATCAGGAACACAAAGGGCAGGTTGAAGGTTGTGTGCGCGACATAGATTGTAAAGAGACCCAGGGGAATTTGCAGTCCGGCGAAAAAGATTGAAAGGGATACGCCGATAATAATTTCGGGCAGAATCATCGGCAGGAAGGAGATTGTCTGAACATAACCGCGCAGTTTAAATTTGTACCAGTTTACCCCAATCGCGCCGATAGTGCCCAGCACTGTCGCCGTTGCCGCGGACGTTGTCGCGATAAGCAGGCTGTTTCTGAAAGCCCGCCAAAGTTCGCGCGAATCAAGGAGCCGCCTGTACCAGCGAAGTGAAAAACCCGTCCAGTTCATGCCGGTTGAATCGTTAAACGAATAAAGCACAAGCACAAAGAGCGGAAGGAACAGAAAGATAATCGTTACCGCGAAAACCGTATTGGAAAAGGAAAAACGCCTTCGGTATGCGCGCCTTGCGTGCCTTGCGGCTTCACTCTGTATTTTCCCGGGTTTTATTGTCGTAATAACATTGCGGACGATATTCTTAAAACTCATACCGCGCCTCCGTTACGGCCCTCTGAGTTTTTGTCCGTGTTTCTGGAAGCGTCGCGTTTCTGGACATTCATCATCAAGATCACGCCTACAGTGGTGACTACGGTCAGTACCATCGAAATCGCCGCCGCCCTCGGCCAGTTACGCGATTTTGAAAGCTGGTCGGCTATTACGTTGCCAAGCATGTAGGAGTCCATACCTCCTACCAACAGCGGAACAGCGTACGCGCCGAAAATCGGTATGAAGGTGAAAAGCACCGACGTGAAAATGCCGCCCCGGATATTGGGAAGCAGTATTTTTATAATAGAAACCAGCTTGTTCGCGCCCAAATCGCGGGCGGCTTCAAGAAGCGAGAAATCGAATTTGTCAATCGTGGAAAACAGCGGAAGGATCGCGTAGGGCAGGTACATATATACAAGTACAAGGATTACCGCTTTTTGATTGTAGAGGAATGGAATGTAATCGTTGATCAACCTGAAACGGATCAGGAGTTCATTCAGAAAGCCGTTGTTTCCAAGAATGTTCATCCACGCGAAAACCCTGATCAGGAAATTCGTCCAGAATGGGATGATGATGAGAAGGAGAAAGAATGTCTGGTACTTGCTCCTCGCTATACAGTAGCCGCAGGGCAGCGCGATAAATATAGTAATGACGGTCGAGATGACGGATATTATAATCGTACGCAGTGTGATGTTTAAAAAGACCGGGTTTGCCAGATAGCTGTACGCTTCAAGCGAGAACTCAGGCTCTACTCCTCCGTAGAGTCCTTTTTTCAGGAAACTGTAGACGACGATAATCGCAATCGGCGCGAGGAAGAATACAGTGAACCAGATCGCCATTGGGGCTGAGTAGAGCGGGCCGTAATTTGACTTGTTGCGGGCAAGTCCGGCCGCCGGTTTCAACTCTTCACCTCGACAATGTAGCCGTCAACGGCGCCCCACGAAAGATAAACCTGATCCTTCCAGCGGATATCCGGCCCTTCGTCGGAATAGTTAGCGTGCTGTTTGATGACACGTAACAATGTTTTCCCGGCTGTCTCAACATAGAACTTTGTCTGGAAACCAGAGTAAATCGGCTCGTCTACAATACCCTGCAGGAGATTGATGTCCTCCCGTTTGGTCGCGGGCTTTTCCTTGCTTATCACAATCTTTTCCGGCCTGATTGTAAAGCTCACCTTCTGTCCGGGCGTTACCTCATCATCCGACGTTACCTTGACCCTTCCCAATTCGGGGATGTTAAGTTCCGCCATGTATTCCGTTACTCCATCATTTTCCTGAGACTTGATTTTATAGGAGCTTATCACCGTGCCGTCAAACAGATTTGTCTCTCCGATAAAACGCGCCACAAAATCCGTCGCGGGGCTTTCGTAAATTTCATGTGGAGTGCCTATCTGTAAAATGTCACCCTGATTCATGACTGCAAGCCTGTCCGAAACGGAAAGCGCTTCCTGCTGATCGTGGGTAACATAAATGAACGTTATGCCGATTTCATCATGGATACGGTCAAGTTCTATTAACATGTGCTGGCGCAGTTTCGCGTCGAGAGCCGAAAGAGGTTCGTCAAGAAGCAGAACGCGGGGTTCGTTGATAAGGGCGCGTGCAATGGCTACCCGCTGCTTCATGCCGCCTGAAAGCTGGTTTGGTTTTTTATTCGCGTGCCCTTCAAGACGCACGAGCTTCAGGTATTCCTCAACCTTGCTTTTTATTTCCGCGTTGGGAACCCTCTTCAGTCTCGGCGAAAAGGCTACGTTCTCAAATACCGTTAAATGGGGAAAAAGGGCGTAGTTTTGAAATACCGTATTTGTGTGCCGTTTGTTTGGAGCGACCGAAAGTACATCGCCTCCGTCAAGCGTGAGCGCTCCCCTATCGGGATGTTCAAAACCTGCTATTATCCGCAACAGGGTAGTTTTTCCGCACCCTGAAGGTCCCAACAGGGAGAAGAACTCTCCCTTCTTAATTGTAAGGCTCACGTCATTGAGCGCCATAAAATCACCGAAGGATTTGCTGATTCCCTCGATGACAACATCGCTTCCTTTCAACCTATTCCTTCCAGCCTCCTATGCACTCTATAAAGGAACAATGGGGTCTTTTCAACATATTGTCAAGAGGATTTTCTAAAAATCAATACTCCACATTCCACAGGAAAAGCCCCTGCGGAGGCAGGGTTGGTCCGGCGAGGGCGCGGTTCCCGGCGGCTATAATTTCTCCAAGGTTTCCGGGAGGCGTGTTTTTTTCCTCGTAGTACAGAAATGTCCCAGCTATAGAGCGAACCATTTTTCGCAGGAAGGCGTTGGCGCGTATCTCAAAGACAAGGCGGTTTCCTTCTATATAGAAATGGGATTTGTATATATAACGGTACCTTGATTTGCTTGTGTCTCCCGAGGCGGCGAAAATAGAACAGTCGCTTTCGCCAAACAGAAGCCTGCCGTATGCGTTGAGAACGTCAAGACGCGGGTAACGGTACAGCGGCAGATTGTAACGCCCTTCATGCGGCAGAGCGTGACCAAATGTAAATTGATAGCGGTATGTGCGCGACACCGCGCTGAAACGCGCGTGAAAACTTTCCCTTTCCTCGCAGGCGTCAAGAACACGCACGTCACGCGGAAGGAGGGCGTTAAGCGCGGGGGCAAAGCGGGGAGCGGCGATACTGTTTATGTTGGTGTAAAAATTAGCCGCCTGACCAACAGCGTGAACGCCTGAATCCGTACGCCCCGCGCCTGTAAGGGTTACCGGCTCTCCGTGCATCTTCTCAAGAGCCTGTTCAATCACTCCCTGAACTGTTCTTTTCAGAACTGTTCTTTCCCGCTCTTGCTCCTGCCGCTGCCATCCGCAGAAATCCGTACCGTCGTATGCAATCAGAAGCCTGATGTTTCTGCCTTGCATCGATCATGTCTCTGCAAGAGGATTTTCACTGAGTTCCTTGTTGATAGTGTCGTACAATTTTCTTGCGTGCTCCAGGAACGCTCCCGGCTTGTCCTTGGATTTCTTTCCCATGCCGAACAGTTTTGCTATAGTCCGGCGCGCGTCCTCAAGAGACGATGTCCGTTCCGCGGCGTTATGCGCGGGACCGTAATTATAACGAAGGTAGGCGCACAGGTACAACATCCCTTCATAAGAATAGTTTTTATCCGTATCGGGACCGAACACCTTCATGCCGGAAAGCGTTTCCTTCCCGCTTTGTTCACGCGCAAGCGCTTCGTTGTAAAGATAGTGCGCCTTTCTGCGGAACAAGGTCGCAAGCCAGTCGTAGTGCTGACCCTTGTATTTTTTGTCAAGCTCGTCCAAAAGCCACGCGCACCGAAGAGCGGCAAGCCCCTGCTTGATTGTAGGTGACGCTTCCTTGCTGTAATAATCATAACAGCGCAGTACAAGGTACTGCGAGGCGGCTCCATCCATGAGTGAACGGTTTTCACCGAAGTCCACACTGGGGAAAACAAGTGAAGTATCCTTAATCCGCCTGTCTTTATCCGCCTTTGCCTTTTTTATGCCGTCCGCGGGCAGCGTTGAAAAGTCGTTCTCCATTGAGGCAAACCAACAGTCAGGGCATACAATAGCCTGATAGACAAGCGGGAAGATTTCCCCGTATTTAGCCGACGGCTCGTAAAGCCTGTGAAGCTCATCTGTAAGCGCGCCCGCTATCAGCCTGCCGCCGCCCGACAGAAGTTCCTCCCTGCGAAACGCTCTGGCGCATAACGGACAGACGAACTCCTTCTTGGACTGAAACGTTATCTTTAGTTCGCTTGCCGCAGGTACTGCCATTTCTACGCCCTTTCCAGCACTACCATAGCGATCGCGCTGTCCCTTTCATGGGTAAGGGAAATATGCATCCTGTTCGCGCCGGATTTCTCAAACGCCTCCCGCGCTGTGCCGAAAACCTGTATCTCCGGGCTGCCGCTTTGCCTGTTAGTTACCATAATGTCCTTCAGCGTGATGTTGGAAAGCCCCGTCCCAAGAGCTTTGCCGAACGCCTCTTTCGCGGCAAACCGCGCCGCTAACGAAAGGGGCGCGCCCTTTCCACGCGAAACGGCAATCTCAATCTCCTGCGGGTGGAAGTACCTTTCCAATAGCCTTGAATTATCGCACCAGCGTTCCATACGCCTTACGTATACCATGTCAACACCGATTCCTGTAATCATTAAAAAGGCTCCCTCGGTATACGGCGGATAGTGCCCCGGTACTCGACCATCCTGTTTCCGTGTATAACTATGAACGGATCGTTGTTGATTATGTTCACAATAATGGAGAAATCCTCGTTGCGTCCGTCAAGGTCTATTATACCTGTATTGAACTCGTAGAGCGCCTCTATTCCGCTTCGCGGACCCTCCGCGATAACGGAGGCGGGAGAAACCAACTGGCTTGTCAACTCGTAACCTTCCGCGATATCCCCCTGAAAAACAGGGGCTACGTTGACGTTCCTGATAGTCTTACGTTCCAGCCTGACGGAAATCTCTATAGGGTCCACCGATACCTCAAGAGGCTCGACGCCTAACGCGCTTCCATTCCTCCTTATTTGTACCGGCACTCTGTATACGCCCTCGCCTGTGTACTTTCCAAGATCTATATACGTTTCGATATCGTCCTCAATAATTGAAAAGATACTGTTCGCCTCTCCGCGAAGACTCACCCTTATCACCTGTGAGAAGGAGTTCGCAGGTATGAGGGTGTCGTTTGTCTCAATACGAAGGGGAGAGGAAAAGAAACGGGACTCAAGTGTATTCATCCTGTGGAAGACGGAAAGAATAAGAGCGGCGGCAACTGACAGCACCTTGACAGGCCATTTCTCAGTGATCCTTTCGAGCTGTTTTCTGTTAATCAACGAGAACCTCCCCTTCCTTCTCCGTGGAGGAAATGGATATTTCTTTCTGTTCGACTTCCTTCCTGCTGCCGCTGTCCAACATCTCCTTTAGTTTGCGCGTAACTTCCATTGACGACAGATCGTAGTAAAGTTTCGCGTCATAGGCAAGGGAGATAGCCCCCGTCTCCTCAGAGACTACAAGCACTACTGCGTCCGACTGTTCCGCCATTCCAAGACTTGCCCTGTGGCGCGTTCCGAAATTCTTGCGTATGTCCTGCCTTTCCGAAAGCGGAAGGAAGCACCCGGCTGCCGTTATTTTCCCGTTCTGTATGACCATTGCCCCGTCATGCAGGGGCCCGTCAAACTGGAAGACTGCCACTATCAAACTTGAAGAGATCTCCGCGTTAATTCTGGTCCCCGTCTCTATTATGTTCCTCAAGTTTATCTTCTTCGGAAAGACAACCAACATTCCCCTTCTCTGTTCCGCGAGCAGTTCCGCCGCCGTAACAACCGCGTCCAACTGCCCGATACGCGGCTTGATGTCCGGCCTGAAGAATTCAGTCTGACCGAGCCTCATGAAAATCTTCCGCAGTTCGGGCTGGAACACGATGGCTATCGCTATGAAAAGCCCCGGCGCTATTATGGTAAGAACCCAGCGCAGGGTGGTGAGGTTAAACAGAAACGCGATGCCGTACACAAGCGCGAGAAAGCCCGCCCCCTTTACAAGCGGGAGCGCCTGCGTCTTTTCCAGAAGCTCATAGCCTTTGTAAAGGATGAAGGCGAGAAGGGCTACGTCCAGGATTGGGCGGATCTGATCATAGACTGCAAGGAACTGTTGATACCACGTCATTATTGGAATTAATAATACACTATATTGACAGTTTATTAAAGTGTTAATGCACGGCATCCCGCGCGTAATCACGCTGAAAGATGCATTTATTTTTTCCTTGACGATGCTGCAGGAAATTCGTAAATTTCATAATAGTGGTTATGCCCTCCCGGGGGAGTCCGGGTAAGCCGAAAGGCGCCGGCTCCCCCTTATTTTTTGAGAAAGGGGAATTGACGGTCATGCCTGTGAAGGCCGCAGGCTGGCCGTCTTTCCCTTCATATTTTTCTATATAGAGACTAACCGTCTCTTTTACAAAGAGCGACTGCACACAAGCCGTCCGTTGGGCGGAGAGCCGCTATAAGTAACGACGGCAGTAAAACTGCCGGCAGCTTAGCTGCAGTATAGCTGCCAAAGGAACTACAGGAGTCTTATATGTCAATAATTAACACAGTACAGGAGGTACTGCACCGCATCCGCGTAAAGCTGTACCCCAACTACCTGCACAACGTCGAGGGCGCGTACATAGCGCGCACCGACTCGGAAGCCTCCCTCAACGTCCCGAAGATCTGCGCCTCCCTCAAGGACAGGGGAGGCTACGGCGGCGACTTTGAGGATCTGGTCGAGGGCGTCGGGCAGTTTTTCGACGAAGCCATGTACAAACTCTGCGACGGCTTCTCCATCAACTTCGGCTACTTCACAATGCACCCGAACATCGGCGGCACTTTCAACTCCGCAAGCGAAATACACGACCATGAGAAGCACAAGATCACCTTCTGCTTCCGCACGCTGCCAAAACTGCGCCGCCTCGTTCAATTCATCGAGGTTGACGTCGAGGGGATAGCCGACACGTCAAGCTGGATAGACGAGTACTTTGACGTCGAGGAGGATTCGACTAACACCGTCTTTATCCCCGGCGGGCAGTTCATCATACACGGGCACAGAATAAAGGCGGCGGGGGACGACCCCTCCGTAGGCGTGTACTTTGTCCCCGTTGACGACCCGTCGAAAGCGGTAAAAGTGGGGCGCCTCGCCGAGAACAACCCATCAAAGATAATCGGCATAGCGCCCAAAACCGATTACCAGCGCAACAGGATAGAGATACGCACCCAGTTTGAAGGCTCTTCCACCAAGTTTCTGAAGACTGTCCGCTGTATAACAAGCGGCTTCGTACTGGAAGAAGGTTAAATCGCGCCGGCTTGCCTGCGAGTCCTATGCAGGCTTGCCTGCGAGCCCTGTGCCGCCCTGCCTGCGAGCCCTATGCCGCCCGGCATACGAGCCCTGTGCCGCCCGGCATACGAGCCCTATGCCGCCCTGCCTGCGAGCCCTATGCCGCCCGGCATACGAGCCCTATGCCGCCCTGCCTGCGAGCCCTGTGCCGCCCGGCATACGAGCCC
>JGI24698J34947_10000010_pt1 | contig 46965 bp, 32 predicted proteins | sample TergutMp193P3_FD_34947 | JGI IMG/M metagenome (IMG submission 34947) | reverse complement strand
AGCAATTAACAATGAGGAATGAGCAATGAAAAGAACAAGAAAGCCGAGAGTAATTTCTTATATACACTGATTCCTCTTGAGGATTTTAAGGCGGTTTTGGGTGTTGATGACCGTGACGACAAGTTAAGCCGTTTTTGCCTTGTTACGTCTACCTTTTCCATTGAGCAACATTGCAAGCGGAAACTGTTAAGGAAAAAAATTTTTGAAAAAATTGATTTTACTGGCGATTTGTTTGTGCCGTTACGCGAATATCCTGTTAGCGAGGTGATGGCTTTTTATATTTTTGGCAACGGCGAAATGCTAGAGCCGGAATTTTACCATGCCGTGCCTGACTGCGGTATAGATATAGATTTGCCTTTTTATCTTTCACTTTCCCCTGCGTTAAATAGATACCCTGCCCTTCACTCTTTTAAAGCTGTGTATTGGGCTGGGTATCCGATTGGGAAAATTCCTGCGGACTTGGCTTCGGCGTGTTTGGAATTAGCAATCTGGAACTTTAATAGATACAAGGGAAAGCGCGTTGGAATGACGGGCAATATTCGGGGGGCTGGCAAAGAGGGAGAGCATTTTGAATTGTCTATGCCGGAAAATGTGAAATGTCTGCTTGAGCCTTACAGAAGGAAAACTATCTAAATGAAAAGAGAAAAAGGGGAGATTGTTGTATGAAAGATTTTATTGAACAACAAATAGTTACTGCGGTTCGGGAACTTCTTACGGGGCGGGTCAATGAAATTCTGCGAGATGAGGAATTTGATGTTCCCTATATCGAGTTTGGGAATTATCAGGGCGGGACTGTCGTCTCTCCTGCGGTAACTCTTACTTTGTGCGAGAAAAGCGAAAAAGAAAGGATTGTCAGAATTGACGCTTATTCATTGACAATAACTTTTACCTTGCCTGAAAAAATAGAAACTGTAACACAATGTTATGCCTATACTTTTGCTGTCTATTTGGCGTTAAAAGATAACCCTACGTTGGGGGGCGTAGTCGATAGGGTGGTTGTAATTGATACACCGGGAATGAGGGAGATCGGTCTCTGGGATTCAAGTGAAGGTATCAGTCTGGCTTTCGCCGAAGTTGAGGAGCTTTTTTCCCAATGCCGTTTCAACAACTGTACACATGAAACGGAACCCGGCTGCGCTGTTCTTGCGGCTCTACAGGACGGCAGTCTTTCACAGGAACAATGGAAAAGCTATCTGGCGCAGCGCAGGGAGACTTCCTTTGTACTTAGCCATTCAGCCTATCTAAAACAGAAACAGGAGTTTCATAAGGCGATTGCCCGTAACAGCCGGGCAAGGAAAAAGAGAGATGGGTATTTTGGGGAATAGGAAATGATCAAAAAAACTGCCTATGGAAAAAATCATCACGCAGATATATAATGATAACAAAACTTAGGGGGCGTTATGCTAAACAAACAGGAAGCGGAACAAATGGTAAGGGAAAATATCCTTCCGTTCTGGCAGGGTATGGCGGATAAAGAAAACGGCGGCTTTTACGGCGAAGCTGATTTTTACGGCAAGGTGAATAAAACTGCAAACAAGGGCGGCATTTTAAATTCGCGGATACTGTGGACGTTTTCCGCCGCTTACCGATTATTCGCCGATGAACAGTACAAAGTATGCGCCGCTCATGCCCGCGAATTCCTGTCGGCTGCTTTTTTGGATAAAGAACACGGCGGGCTTTACTGGCTTGTCGATCATACAGGACGCCCTCTTAACACGAGAAAGCAGTTTTACAACATTGCCTTTGGCATTTACGCATTGAGTGAGTACTACATGGCGTGCGGCGATAGCTCTTCGCTGGAACTTGCGATGACTCTTTTTGACCTGTTGGAAAAATACGCGCTGGACAAGGAAGCGGGCGGCTATATTGAAGCGCGTACACGCGAATGGAACGACAGTGAAGATTTACGTCTTAGCCCAAAAGAGCTAAACTGCCCAAAATCAATGAACACCTGCCTGCACGTACTGGAAGCGTACACAAACCTCACCCGTTCCAGCGGGGATGGGCGCGTACGCAAAGCCCTTGAAAGCCTGTTGCGCATAACGCTGGACAAAATAGTAAACCGCGATTGGCACTTTGAACTGTTCTTTGAGATGAACTGGCGTTCACTCTCAAAAGATGTTTCATACGGACATGACATTGAAGGGAGCTGGCTGATGTATGAAGCCTCCCTTGCCGTCGGCGATGAAAACATCACAGGTAGGGTGAAACAAGCGGCATTGGCGATTGCGGACGCCATCTACGCCGCCGCTATCGATCACGAAAACGGCGGGCTGTTAAGCGGCTGTAATGAAGCGGGGAAGATCCACCACAAAAAGGAATGGTGGCCTCAGGCGGAGGCGGTCGCGGGTTTTTACAACGCTTACGAATTGTCCAGAGGGGAACCTTCGACCTTCGGTCCCGGTGGAAGTTCAGGCGAGAAGAAATACTTTGAAACGGCGGAAAGTATTTGGGACTACATCAATGAACATTTCGCGGATCGTACCTATGGCGAATGGCACAACGAATTGAGCCTTGACAATACGCCGGATACCTCCATGCCGAAAGCCGGTTTTTGGAAATGCCCTTACCACAACGCCCGCGCCTGCTTTGAAATAATAAGGCGTACCGGGCAGTCTGCTTGACAAAAAGCCGTAATGTGTCAAACGCGCAAATCTATTAAATACGAATATTTGTTAAATTCTTAATTTTTTTATTGACATATTTTTAAAATGGTTACAATATAATAATATCAGCAGGTAATATTGTGCTGACAATATAAGATTTATCCAGGAGGTACTAGGATGAAACAAGCAAGGGTTTTTTTGATCGGTCTTGTCATGTTGTTGAGCATCAGTATGTTGGCTACAGCCGGCGGGACTCAGAGTTCAAGCAGCGGCAGTGGCGGGGTAACCGTTATTACTGTGTGGTCAAATGACGCGTCGCCGGAAGCCGCGCAACGGCCAATGATCGACAGATTCAACGCCACTACCGGCGCGGAGAAGGGTATCAGGATTGAATACACCGTGTACGGCGCGGATTGGCAAACAGCCATGAACCTGGCTATGGAAACAGGCCGTGAACCGGATATGTTCAAGGGTTTCACAAACTTTGAGGAATATGTGGCGGCTGGTAGAATGCTCCCCTGGACAGAAATTCCCGGTATCCAGGATATTCTTGACGCGCAGGCGCCGTATCACAGAAATCAGAATTCAATGTTTAACGGCGTACCCTATGGCGTAATATGGAACGGCTGGTATTCCGGTTTCCATTACAACAAGGCTCTGCTCCAAAGGGCCGGTTATTCCGCTCCTCCCAAAACATGGGCGGAATTTGAGGAAATGGCCATCGCAATCTCCAGGCTCGCGCCGGATATCTACGGTTATGCCATGCCGCTGGTTTGGAGTCCTGATTTCACAACATGGATGACAGAATATTTTGCCACCTCCTCTGTAGGGCACATGTACTGGAACTACACCGAGGGCAGGTATCAATTTGCCGATTTCACCCCCTACTTTGAGATGCTTGCGCGGATCAGGAACGCGGGAGCCATGTTCCCCGGAATGGAATCGCTTAGCGACGATCAGCAGAGGGCCTACTTTGCCGACGGCAAGATCGGGTTTATCGGCGGAGCGGGCTGGAACGTAGGCGTTCTTTACGAACAGTTCCCCTTCGGCGGAGCCAACGCGCAGGGCGCGCCCAATGATCCGTTAGGATGGGATTACGCGCCGATGCCGGTCAGGGATCTGAATAACGTATACGCGGTTCCCGTTTCGGCAAGTATTGCCTACCTTGTCAGCGCAAAGGTCAAGAATGACAGGGACAAATTGAACAAGATAGGAGAGGTAATCAGATTCTTCCTCGGCGATGAAATGCAGACAGCCATGTCAAGCGGCGGTTATTTCATGCCACTAAGGCCGGATATTACCGCCAGGTCAACAGCGAACCGTCCGCAGTGGATCAGCTTTAGCCAGTCGGCGAATCGTCTGGTAACAATGCCTGCCACTCCCACTACCCGCCTCGCCCCCGAAGGCGCGGACCGGGTTGCAGTTATCGGACAGATCCTTACAGGGCAAATAGCCATTGGGAATATCCGCGCGGCTCTTGAAGATCTCGACAGGCGTTACAATGCGGCTTTTGAGCAGGCTGTCAGCCGGGGTCAGTTGTTAAGGGCGAATTACATCGATCCTACTTTTGAAACCAGGTTAAGGGCAAGATAGGGGAATTTTATCCCGTGAGTTAGAGGGGTTGTCCAAAAAAAGGGCAGCCCCTTTTTTATGAAAAAGCTGTTTCAAAATTTCGGCAATGAATGATACACTAATGGACTACAATTGAAAATGAATTAACGGTAAGGAGGCGTTTTATGGTGAAAACCAGAAAAGCCGATTTAGTGGGAGGACATACGCAGGAGTTTTTAATGCTCCTGCCCTTCTTCATCGGTTTTCTTACATTTACTGTCTATCCCATTTTTTGGGCGCTCCGCTGGGTTCTTTACGATTACAATGGTTTCGGGACGCCATATTTTGTGGGGCTGGATAACTTTGCAAGGGCTATTTTCAGGGACAGGGAATTCTGGCGCAGCGTATCGAACACATTTTACCTGGCATTTTTGAAACTCATCATCGAATTGCCGCTGGCTCTTCTTTTGGCTTTCTTTGTCAATAACAAAGTCAAGGGAAGTTCGGTTTTCAGGGTTATCTACTTTTTACCAACCGTATTCAGTATGGCGGTTGTAGGTCTTATCTTTACCATCCTTTTCAGCGCGTATAACGGTATCGTAAACGCAGTGCTCGTAGCCACTGGCATCCTTAAGGAGAATTTTAACTTCTTTGGCAGCCGCTGGTCGGCGTTGAATGTGGTCCTTTTGGTTTCCACATGGTCAACTTTTGGAATCAACATGATCTACTTCCTTATGGGACTGCAAAATATACCCAACGAACTTTATGAATGCGCCACTCTGGATGGCGCCACCGGCCCAAAGCAGTTTTTCTTCATTACTATACCCATGCTTGCGCCGGTAATGCAGATGATCATTATGCTTAGCGTACTGGGAACCATGAGGATCAACGATGTAATACTGGTTATGACCAACGGTCAGCCCGGCGGAATGACGGAAGTGGCAATGACCCATATACTCAAGCTCTTTTTCAGTTTCAGTGTGAGCGGCGGACGGCGGCAGTTAGGGTACGGCGCGGCGTTGTCAATTGTAATGGGCGTGATTTTGGCAATAATGACCATTATCTATCTTAGGACTTCCAAACGAATGAAGAATATCTATTAGGAGGAAACGATGGAATCAAAAGATACAGTCAAATTTTGGTACTCTGTTATTTATATATTCCTGTTCATCATGGTTTTTTTGGCTCTCTTTCCGGTAGTATACATCTTTCTGTCTTCCTTCAAATCCAACATGGAGATAGTACTGGGCGGGGTCAAAATCATACCTGACAGGTGGCAGGTTAGCAATTATGTCAGGGCATGGAGGCTTGCGAATTTTTCCCAATACACATGGAACAGCGTGTACATGTGCGCGTGCATCGTGATAGGCGCCATTATCGCGTCTACAATACAGGGTTATGTGTTTTCACGGGGGACAAGCAGATTCACCAAGGTTGTATATACAATGGTAATGGCTTCTCTTTTTATCTCTGTCGGGACTCTAAGCCTCTATCCCCAGCTTCAGATTACACAGTTTCTGGGTATAGATCGCAGCTTGTGGGGGGTTATCATCATCTATGTATTCGGCATGAACGTAACGCAGGTGTTCCTCTCAACAAGTTATTACAACCAGATCCCCAAGGAGATTGATGAGGCGGCGCGGATAGACGGGTGCAGTTTTTTCCGTACATATAGGTCAATCCTGCTGCCCCTGACAAAACCGCTTATCGCCACAATCGGGCTTATAACTTTCCGCGCTTCATGGAGCGAGTACCTGATGCCCTATATTTTCACACTGGGGGATCAGAGCAAGTGGCCGCTGGTTGTCGGCGTTGTGTCTCTTAAATCAATGGGCGGGGAATCGGCGGTCGCGTGGGATCTGATGCTGGCGGGAATCAGCATTTCAATCATCCCCATGATGATCGTCTACCTTTGCCTGAACCGTTTCTTCATTACAGGACTTACCGAAGGATCAATAAAGGGTTAAAAAACGCAAGGCTTGTTCTTGAATTGAACAAGCCTTGCTTAACTTTTTTAAATGTTTTATTCAACCTTGAACTTTGAAACTTCCCTGATTAACGCGTCAATGCCTTCGCGGTTTTTGCCGCTTATGTCGTTGACATGGTTTACCGCTACGTTGATCTGTTCCGCTCCGCTTGCCATCTCGTTCATGCCAAGGGTGATCTCCTGCGTTGCCTTTTCGAGGCTGTTGCTTTCCTGAATCACTTCTTTCGCGCCTTCGAGCATTTCATTGGAACCGCTCTTTACCTGACGCGTGATCCCTGTTACTTCGACAATGCCGTCAAGAATTTGCCTGCTGCCTTGTTCCTGCTCTTCCATAGCGCCACGGATAATATCTTCCTGCTCCGCCACGGTCCTTACGCTTGAATCAATTGCCTCGAATCTTTCCAGCACGTTATATGTAGACTTGGTAATGTTGTCGATAGACTCCTTTATCTTCTTCAAAACCGCGCCGATGGTCTTTGACTGTTCGCCGGAACTTTCCGCAAGTTTGCGGATCTCATCGGCGACTACGGCAAAGCCCCTGCCCGCGTCGCCGGCGTGAGCCGCCTCAATCGCCGCGTTCATCGAAAGCAGGTTTGTCTGACTTGCGATGTTCTGCATCACTGAGTTAATCTCCAAAAGACCCTCAGACTCGCGGGCAATTTCCTGAATGTCATTCGCCACATCCTGCAATCCATTGCGGCCCACTTCGGAAGCTTCTTTCAGAGTCTTTACATTTTCCGCGTTGTTAATAAGTGTTCCCGTAACAGAATGAATATTCGCTGCCATTTCCTCAATCGCCGAGGATGCCCGTGATACGTTAGCGCTTTGATCTTCGATGTGTTCATTCAGCTTATCAATATTTACTGTAACCTGCTCCATGGTTGCGTGCGTCTCGCTTACGCTGGCGCTCTGATTTAGCACGCGGGTCTTGATGCTCTGAATATTCGCGTTGATCTCGTTCACTGCGGCTGCTGTCTCGTTCATGTTAGCTGCAAGATCGCCGCCGATTTCAGATAACGTCATCGTTTCTTTTTTGATCTTTACGACCAGATTCCGTATCTTTTCCAGAGTTTCATTGAAGTAGCGGGAAAGCTCTCCTATCTCATCCTTTGAGTTTGTAGTTATTCTCCTTGTCAGATCGCCTTCGCCTTCGGAAATATCCCTTAGGGTATTCGTTACGTTGATAATCGGTTTTACAATGCTTTGCGCGACAAAGAAGGTAATAACAGAAGCTGCCGTGAGCATCAGACTTGCGAATATTAACACAAAAACTGTCATCTGCCGGACAGGTTTGTTCATTTCATTCATGGGAATTGCAAGCATAAGGCACCAGGGAGTATCTATGCCTGTAACATTGATTGGCTGATACAGGATGCGCAGATCTGTTCTAAAAGTCGGAGAATAGCGGTTTATGGCTACAACTCTGCCGTTTTCTCCGCCGTTTTTAATTGCCTTGATTATCCGGTCATACTGCTCCTGAAGCATCTTCTTTTCAGCGGGATTTTCCGCAACGCTGTCCCTTACCCGCTCCTCGTCAAAATGCGCGACAATTGTGCTGTCATTGGCAAATACTCCGGCTACCCCCTTGCCGTCGTATATTTGCTGAATTAGCTCATCGACAATTTCCTGCATGGTACTGACCCAGTTTATCCCTACCATTCCTACAACGTCGCCCTTTGAGTTTTTGATCGGGTATTGGGCTGAAATTATGGGAACATTCCCATGACCAAAAATATCCCTCCATACAGGGGTCTCCAATACCGGCTTTCCGCCTTCTGTCATGTTCGCCAAATATTCCTGCCAGCCTTCGTAGCCTGCGGGTATATGCTCCACATTGCCGGTTCTTCTGCGGGTAAAGAAGGACTGGTACTGTCCCATCCTGCCGTCATAACTGTCTATAGTATTGGGAAGCCACGCCGTAAAAATGCCCATTATCCGCGTTTGCTGCTGGATCATGCCCCGTAAAAGATCGTCATACGTGTGCCGCCTCAGTTCTTCATCAGTGCTTTCATAGTCGCTGAACACCTGGGCAAGCACTTCTCCATAGTTGAGGAATTTTTCAAACCGCCGTTGGATTTCGATAGAGTTTTTTTCGATCAGTTCCTCAGCGTACCGGTATGTTGTCTCCGTCTGCAATTTACCGCTTTGATTAATGGTGAAAATCGACAGAATAGAGATGGTTGCCGCAATCATTACAAAGATGATTGATGTAAATTTTAATCTAAGTTTCATAGTACCCTCCTTGATAAACCTTATGGTTCTGCCTAACGCCGGCAGAAAATTAAAATATATTAATTTCAACCATCAGGAGGCTTGTACTATTTTTTGAATTTTCCTTGTATAAGCAAAAAGAAAGATTAGAGGAGAAGAAAGTACCGGCAAACGAAAAAGAATTTCATTCCAGACGATAGGCGGTTAAGTCGGGAAGTTTATCCAGGGTAATCACAGCGGGGTGATTGAAAACCTTATCCTTGCGGACCTGCGGGTTATGAGCCTCTCCCGTCCAAAAATTGTCATTGCGGGTCTCACCCTCGGTATAGCCCATATCGTTCCATGTCATAAACCATGACCACATCATTCCATCGTTAATACACTCATCAGGATCGGGGATTCTGTCGTTTTCAGTCAGCGCGACGATACGATCCCTTAACGGAGCCATTGCCAATGCTTTTTCAAATTCCTGCTTGAGTGATCTATAATTACTCGAATAAAGGTCAACGCCCACAATATCAACAGTATCTGGATTTGGAAACCACGCCGCGTTCTCCCCGTTCCATACCCAGATGAGGTTATTCAGTCCCTTAACATTGGTAAAATATTCGTACATATATTCCCATAACGCGATATACGGTACGGGCCCATTCGCTCCCCACCAGAACCAGCCGCCGGACGCTTCGTGCAGCGGACGCCAAAGGACTGGAATATCCCTTTCCTTTAGGATATTGAGAAGCAATGCCGCTTTGTCCAGATCCTCAATTATCTCCCTGAAACTTTCGCTTTCGGTATCAAGAGCGAAATTTTTCCAGGGGATACGGAAACTTGTTCTGTTGGTGTAAAATTCATTGCTGGGGCCTGCCCGCCAGTGCCAGCAAAAAGCGACAATGCCGTGTATCTGAGGGCTTTCCGGCAGCAGCGCGACGGCGTTGTTCCTGCCCTCCCACCATTCAATGGCTTCGTTAATCTGTTCCCTGCCGCCCAAATACGGCGCGTTGTTAAAAGGATGCTGGATAAGGTCAAAACCCTTCAGCGCCGGATACTTTCCCGTGTCGTTAAAGACGCGGGCTGTCATATCCATTTGCCTGTTGGTAGTCCATGACGTGTCCATCTGACCGGAGATAATACGCTTTCCATATTCATCGGCAAGGAAATTCAAAAGACGTTTTTTGTTAGGTGAAGGATCAGGCGCGGGAGGAACGGCGGCATGTTCGTTAACTTCAGCCTGCCCGGATGAAAAACACGTCGCCGCCATTAATAGTACTCCAAATACCACGGATAAAAGTCCGCTTATTTTTGTTTTCAAGGCTTAATCCCCTATGATCAGCATACATCTTCACTTTCCGGTTGTCAAATGTGACTTTAATGCTACCATTCCCGGGGGACAAAACCCTGCGGTACGGATATCTCCCTACACTATCTTCTTTTCCGCCGCGATACGAATTGCGTCCGCGAGATTTTCCGCGCCAAGTTTCATGTAGACATTGTTTATTATCATTTTCACAGTGTTGATTGAAAGGCCGCGGCCGGCGGCGATTTCAGTACGCGAAAGACCGTGGGAAAGGTCGGTGAGGATTTCACTCTCTCTGCGGGTAATGGCAATGTTATCAGCGGCGCCGCTTGCCTGTTTGTATTTCGCAACAACATGGGCAAGGCGTTTGGCATAGGAGGCGGATTTACGGTTGATGCTTTCCAGCCATGATTTTGGAATACCGCCGTCTGTCTTTTTCAGCGCGAAGGATGTCAATGTACGCATATCCTTGCCAAGTTCAATAAAGGGCATCAGAATGTCATTGGGAGACGCTATTTTGTACGCTTCTTCAAGCGCGTAACAGGCTTTTTCCCTGTTCTTCATTTTGTAATGTACACAGGCCTCCATCGCCAGCATTTCTATCCGTCCAAATAAAATAGCTTCCCGCTTTTTTTGATCTTCAATATACGCAAGCAGGGGAGGATAATTATTTGTCAGATAACAGTAGAGTGCTTTAATCTGGTTCCCGAAATTTTCAATAAAAGACGCGTGGCCGTATGGCGTAAACTTATCCTTAAGCCAGTCGGGAATCTTTTCAAGCTCAAAAAGCAGGCAGTAGTACCACGCAAGGGCAATGTCATAGGTTACGAAACGAAGGGTGTATTCGTTTTCGTTCAGTTGAACTTCCATTTCTCTTAACGCCTGCTGTACCTTTGTGTAGTTTCCCTGTAAAACCGCAATTCGCAAAGTGTAGAATAATGCCCTGTGAACAATTTCATACTGCTTTCGTTCCCTTGCCTGTTCCATGGCGCGGATAATAAAAGGTTCAGCGCCGCGAACGTCGTCCTGATAAAACATCAGCTCTCCCCGGACCAAATCATCAATACCTGTCATCGCGCCGTTGAAACAGTGCGAAACGTGATGTGCCGCGCGGGTTATCGCCTCGATATATTCCTGCGGCGCGCCCTTTCTCGCGGCTCCCACCATGCTGATCCACGGACCGGCTGGATAGTTTGCCTGCTGTCCCGGGTCAATGGGGGATTTGGACAGACATTCGTCAAATTTTGCGTAATATCCATCAAAATCGTAAATGTCATCTACTGTGCACATCAGTGAACGTAAAATACCCCAGCAATAGTAAATTCCTCCCAGCGTATGGTTTCGCAGGGGATTATCCTCCGGCATCCGCAGATATTTCGCCTCGTAAAATTCCGCCAGCCTGCACGCTTCCTGCCACAACCCCAGGCACATAACGGTGCGTACATGCATTACTGCAAGAAAATCCACCTTGTCATACGCTTCCTGCGGTATCTTGTCAAAGATTCCCATCGCATAACGCGCTATGTCCTGCGGAATCTGCGTAGGCAGTTCGAAGAAAATGGAAACTACCATTTCGTAATCCCCGGTTTTCTCATAATATGCCAGCGCGTCAATTTTAAAACCGTTCTTGTTACACCAGTCCCCTGCGATAGCGTAAGTTTCACGCTTCTGTTCTTCCGGCAGAAGTTCCTGCTTCCCCCTTAAAAATTCCAAAAACAAATGGTGAATCAAATACGCGTTAATATAGTCGTCGCGGCGCACATACGCGTTTTGCCGTTCCATCTCAAAGATTAGCTCTTCGTCTCCGCCCGCCAGGAGCGCGATCATGTCAACCGACAAATGGTCGATCAGCGAAAGGCGCACCAAAAAATTTTGCAGGCGTTCGGAAATTCCGTCCCAAATTTCCGTTTCCATAAACCGGAAAATATTTGACTTCATCGCGTTACGCAAATATCCTTCGTAACCCGGCGCTTTTTTATATGAGTGGGCGATGAGGTTAATCGCGAATACCCAGCCTCCGGTATCCTGCATTATCCCGCGCAGACTGTCCGGCGTAAGGGAAATGCCCTGCCCTCGGAAATAACGGGCAAGTTCGCTTTCAGTAAAGCGCAGTTCATCTTCGTTTACGTTGAATATACGGTCATTTGAAACATAGGCGGCAATGTTGATGCGGGGAGTGGAACGTGAAATCAAAAACGGCGTTGTTCCTGCCGGCATACTGCGGAAACATTCTTCCACAAAACGAATCACAGCGGGATTTTCAATAAGGTGAAAATCGTCCAATACCATTATCCGCCGTTTTACATCAACATTCTTACGCACCAGAGTACTGTATTGATTCAATTTTTCCGCATTATCGGGAAAGCCGAGTTTATGGATTATCTCGGCGAAGGATTTGTTAACCTTTGATATGCTGTAGGTATAGTTTTCCCAGAAACGCCCTTCGACATTGTCTCTTTGTGAAAGCTGAACCCATATCGTAGTTGCCTGATATTCCTGTACAAAATCATGAACCGCGCTTGTCTTTCCATAACCCGCCCCGGCGCACACCATGATCAATGGGTACTTCATTGCTTCCATGAATAACTGGTTCAGGCGGGAGCGTTTAAAATGAAAGACAGTGTATGGATTATTGCCAGCTTGCTGAATCGTTTCCATACGATTCTCCTAAGTATTATTGACACTAAAATAGTTTTTTTCCTAAAATAACCAATAAACGATAATTTGTCAAGAGAAAAATACATTTTTTTTACAAATTTTAACAAAAAAACGCGGTCTTACAGGAGTGTCAAATTTATGGTATAATCCCGTAAATGAATCTGCAATCTGAAACAATTTTTGCGACACTAATGGACGCGATACCGGTAGCTCTTGCCCTGTTTAATGACAAAAGGGAAATGATCTTCGGTAACGGCGCAATGGACGAATTCCTGCTGATTCACGGACTTAAAGCTGATGAGCCAAAATTGCTGGAAAGAATTGCGGGAGGCGGTACTTTGCCAGGGGATTCTCTTGATCCTGCCGCGGCGTTAATATTTGATACTACTATTTGCCCGTTAAAACCCTACAATACTGACATAGCGATGCTTGATAGTTTCGGCGCTCATAATTATAACCTCAGCCTTCAACGCGCGAAAATCAATATGCCGGGCTGGGATTCTGTTTATGCCATCCTGCTCATAAACGATGTTACCCAGCTTACCCAGGCGAAACTTGACGCAGAAGCCGCAAGCCGCGCCAAGAGCGATTTCCTTTCAAGAATGAGTCATGAAATCAGAACGCCGATGAACGCGATTATCGGCATGACGCAGATAGCCAAAAACTCAAAAGATCCCGCGAAGGTTGAAAACTGCCTGGATAAAATAGAAAACTCATCTCATCATCTTTTGGGCGTGATAAACGACATTCTGGATATCAGCAAAATTGAATCCGGCAAACTTGTCCTTGATATTACAGATTTTTCACTTACATCGAATCTGGAATTTGTTCTTTCCATGATGCTTCCAAGGGCAAGAGAACGGAATATTGATATTCGTTTAAATATCGAAAAAATTGATAACGACGGGCTTTCCGCCGATTCGTTAAGGCTGAATCAGATACTGATAAACCTGCTTTCAAACGCGATCAAATTTTCTCCCGAAGGGAGTGAAATACTGCTTAACGCGAAAGAACTTAAATCTGAAGCCGGTTTTAGCACGTACGAATTCAAGGTTACTGATCATGGCATCGGTATCAGCGAAGAGCAGGCGGCGCGGCTGTTCACTCCTTTTGAACAGGCGGATGTCAGCACAACGCGAAACTACGGCGGAACAGGACTTGGACTCGCGATCTGTAAAAATCTGGCGAAGATGATGGGCGGCGGCATTTCCCTTCAAAGCAGGGAGGGAGAAGGAAGCGCTTTCAGTTTTACCATCCGCTGCGCTTCAAGGAAAAACATCGAGAAAGAAGCTGAACAGCAGGATGATGAGGTTGTTTATGATTTTACCGGCAAACGCTGCCTTGTGGTAGACGACATTGAAATTAACCGCGAGATAATTCTTGAATTGCTTTCCCATACCGGAATGGAATTTGATACGGCGTACAACGGCGCGAACGCGTTTGAAAAATTCAGATCTTCGCCTGAAGGATACTTTGACATAATACTGATGGATATGCAGATGCCAGTAATGGACGGTTGTATGGCAGCCGCTGAAATCCGGCGGCTTGACCGGGCGGATGCGTCCACGGTTCCGATCATTGCTATGACAGCTAACGTTCTGCACGAAGATGTCGTGAAAGCCGTCGAAGCCGGTATGAACGCGCATCTTGGCAAACCGATAGAACTTGCCGAAATGTTCAAAGTGCTGCGGGAATATCTTAACTAACGCAACGGATACTTTTAAAACAATAATTTTTACAAATGTCCCGGATTCAGGAGAGGCTTACAATTTTTTAAATTCCCAGCGAATACCGTCTTTTGAAACCCAGACCTGGCAATAGATTTCGTTATCCCGGTAATCTTCCACGGTAATGTACTTTACGCCGCCTGCTTCTTTAATAATCCTCTTATGCGCATGCCCTGAAAACATGACATCACACCGTCCATTCAAAAGGGAAGTTACCCGCGCCCTTTCCCTGACATCCGTGAATTGGTGCATATCAGGACTTCCCACAAACATATTGATGTGGGTGAAAATAAACACCCTGCCCACAGCGTTTCTCAATTCATTTTCCAGCCAGTCAAGCTGTTTAACGCCAAAGTACGCGTTTGCCGAATCAAGAATCAAGAGGGTTGTACTGCCGCCGTTAATACGGTAACACGTTGAACCGATAAGATCTTTCCATATCGGCCAATTGCCAAAATAAACATCATGATTTCCCACTGCTGGATAGCAGGGTACGCCCAGAGACCCGGCGACACTGATAAATTTTTCGATATCTTCACGTTTTCCGTTTTGGGTAATATCGCCGTTAAAAACCACAAATTTGATATTGCCGTCCCTGCCCATTACGTCTTTCAGTTTTTCAAGCCCCCGGCCATTTCCGTTTAAAATATGCGTGTCATTTAACACAATAAATGAGTAATCATCTCCCAGCGAAATATTCCTATCGGCGGAACTTAAAAAATTAAAGGTATCTCGCGCCTGCCAGCGTTCATCCAAATCGGTTGAAGCGAAAAAACCGAATAAATCATTTTCACAGCCGGCAAGAGGGAATATGCTCAACAAGAGAACAGCTAAAAAATATTTTTGAAACCGCCTTACCATGAAAACTCCACTCCTCCCCTGTATACAAATCCATAAAAATTGGAAGCGAGTGTAACGCTTCCGCTCTGGAGAATCTCAATTTCATTGACGATGGATAATCTTTTGTTAAGGCGTACCACACTGTTCAGATTGAAAAAATACGCGCCAAAATTACCAAAAGTAAAATTATCAAAATTGGCGGCTTTCAGTCCAAGCCGCAGAAAGTCGCTGTCAATAAGTACTATATAAATCGAAATTGACAATATGGGCTCAAATATAGGCGGCTCTCCAAAAAATGATGTAAAACGAAAATTGGGACCTATTGAAATACCCGCCCATTGTCCTTTCAGGGAAACCAGCAGCGGTATGGAATGGGTATGATTTTCGTATTCAGGAATACCATTGTAATTATAGGCAAGGCTGACATATATGGGAATACCGGCATTAAAAAACATTTCACCGCCCGTAAAAAAATCCATATCAAAGACACGTCCTGTAGTGCCCATCGCGAACCCGCTCTTAATAATATACCGGTTATTCAGTTCAATAGAACCGACAGCCGAAATATCCCAGCAAAAGTTAAAAGCCCTGTTATATTCAGGGGTAAAATAAAAACCCGAATTTTTGGAGGTTATTTGAATGTCCATGCCAAATAACTTTTGAAATACCGCAAGAAGGATTAGCAAAAGAATCTTTCTTTTCATAAATTCGTCATAACCTCTATCCCTGTCAAATGAGGGCTAATTTGAAATATTATGCTTTATATAAATATATCAAGATATTTGGAAAATATCTTAAGAATCATATTGCCTTTTTTTTCCCGGTTTGTTATATTTTAAGTTACCGAACGGTCGTTAACATGACAAAGACAGAAATAGTAGAGGCGGCATTCCGTGTGTGGGGCCGCAATTTTTATCAAAAAACCAGCCTCAGCCAGCTTGCAGCGGAATTGGGTGTGAGCAAGCCCGCCCTGTACCGCCACTTTGAAAATAAACAGGCGCTGACAGCCGCCATGACCGAGCGTTTTCTGGATGACTTTGCCTCCTCCATTCGGGCGGACATTGAACAGACTCTTCAAACCGGGGACGCGGACGAGGGAATCCACACGATAATAAAAAGCATTTCAGGGCACTTCGCAAGGGATGTTTACGCGCTCATTTTCTCCCTGATAAATATTTACGAGCGTAACCTGGACGGGCCTACCATTTCACAAAGCCTGAAATTACGCGGCGTAGACATGGGGGCGGTAAAAAGCATAGTTGGGAAAAAATACTCATCCGACACGGCGGTGATTCATCTGTTATTCGCAACTTTAAGTTTTTTCATGTCGTATTTTCACAAGGTAATGGACTCTATAAAAAAGCCGCCTTCCGGCGAAGAAATACAGAAAATAATTGCCGATATAAACAGGGTAATTGAATACGGTCTTGGCTATCCTGCGGAAAAAGTAGCAGCGATGGAATATGACAAGCTGGAAAAAAAGGTTGAAGAACTATCCATTGACGCGGAGCCTGAGCCGCTTTTCAGGGCTGTCGCCGAAGCGGTAGCCGAAGCCGGTCCCTGGAACGCCTCAATGGATATGGTTGCGAAACGGCTTGGGCTTTCCAAGAGCAGCCTCTACGGGCATTTTAAAAACAAAAAGGATATGCTGCGCCGCCTTTTCATTACAGAATTCGGGCGTATCATCGAGTTTGCGCGGCGGGGAATCAAGTTATCCGCAATGCCTGAAGAACAGCTCTACCTTGGAATTTACTCGATCGCCGTTTACTTTCGCCTGCGCCCGGATATACTCATCGCCATCAGCTGGATCCGTACCCGCAAACTGGATCTGGGCAAGCCGGAGAAAAAAAAGATGGAAATTTTCAGGCTCTTTGAAGACGTGGATATTGAAACAATCAGGAAGGGCACAGAGGGGGAAAAACAGAGGATCTCCAATTGGATTCTGTTCCTCCTTATCAACGTTTTAACGCGGCCTTCCATGACGGAAAATGAAACGCCGGTTGACTGCCCTTTAAAAAACGTACAAAACAACGATATCAGAGCTTTATTTAAATTTATAACTTTAGGTCTTGGGGGCTTTAAACGATGAGCAAAAAACGTTATATTTTTATCAATCGCAAAAAATGGCGGAGCGAATGTAAGTGCCGCCTTTGGATTAAAGGCCGCGCGTTAAGCGGGCCAAAGGAAGGAGTCATTTTATGAACCTCAAAGAAAGGAAAACGTGGAATTCCCGCAAAGCGGAAATTCCCAGGCAAAAAAAATCTTTTGTTTTTTTTGCAGGCGGATTAAAGTACCTGTCCACTCTTATCGCGGTAATGCTGCTATGCGCAACTGTAACAGCTCAGGAAACGCCCGCTCAGGGAGCGTCCGTTCAGGGAACGGAAGTCCAGCCGCTGTTGTTGAGTCCCGATGAAGCGGTTGAAAGGGCAATCAGGAACAACCTGAGCCTTGAGTCTTCGCGAACGAATCTTGAAACAAGAAGACGCGCCTCGGATTTGTCGTGGAATCAGTTTATTCCAAGCATAACGGTAGGCGGCAACCTCATTCTGGATAATGAAAGAACTACAACGAATGTTTCCGGTATAACGCCTGTTCCATGGAACAATCAATTTAGCGGCCTTGGTTATAGTCAAAGCGATTTTGAAATACCAACGCCGGCGGGTACTTTATATAATTGGGTAATGCCTTATTCAATGTCTTACGATGCTCCACAATGGCATATTGCCGGTACCATTCAGATTTCCATCAACCTAAGCCTCGCGATGTTTGAAAACATGAACCGCCTGCGCCTTGATTATGAAAGCGGGCTTCTAAGTTATGAAAAAGCAAAAGCTCAGCTTGAACGTGATGTGCGCAAGGCGTACCACAGTATGCTCCTGTTGCAGGAAAATATCGCGCTATTACGCGGAAGTTTTGAAAATGTTGAGCGTCAGGTGCAAATGGCGCAGGCGAATTACGATGCGGGTCTCGCGCCGGAACTGACACTGTTACAGGCGCGGGTCGCGAGAGAAAATATGCGCCCGACTATCGATCAGGTGGAAAACGGATTAAAACTTTCCATGGCGCAGTTCGCGATGTACCTTGGACTGGATTACGATACTCCATTTGAGTTAATACCTGTAACCAATGATATTGATTTTATTCCCCTCGACATAGCGGAAATGATCAGAATGGCGTCCTCGTCAAAACCGGATATTCTGGAATTGAGGCAGAATATTCTGATGCTGCAAAGCGCCCGTAAAACGCAAGTGTACTCGCTGACTCCGAGTTTAAGCATAAGCTGGAACACAGCTTCCGCTTTTCTCGGCGACCCCTGGAAGGACAGTTGGGGCAACAACGACTTATGGAGAAATTCAGGGGGACTTACCATATCGCTGGGAGTGCGCCTGCACAGTTTGATTCCGTACAGTACGGATTCTCAGGGAATAAGAAACATAGATGATCAGATAACAACCGCAAATATCGGGCTTGCCCAGTTGATCCGGGGAACGGAAATTGAAATTTACAACACAGTGCTCTCGCTGGAAAGAATCCGTGTCAGCACTGAAGCGCAGGCGCAGACTATAAATCTCGCCGAACAATCGTACCGTCTTACCGAAATGGCGTACGAGGCGGGTTTGCAGGATCTTTTTCAGGTTCAAAGCGCCGAACAGTCTCTTAGGCAGGCGCGTGTTCAGATGCTTGAACAGCAATTCAACTACCTCAACGGTCTTATCGACCTTGAATATTCAATCGGCGTCCCATTCGGAACCCTATCGAAGAGAGAACTATCGAGGAGCAAATAATGAAAGCAAAATTTTCGCATAACATCAAAAAAATCCTGATACCGCTGTTGGTCATAACCGCGTTTTCCGGCTGTGAGCGGATAATGGAAACATACGGCAGAATTCAAACGGGAGGACAGGCGGTTGTTACGGAAGAGCCTATATACGCGGTTAATACCACCACAACTGTAATGGGCCAGATTCAGGATTACATCCCCCTCTCCGGTGACATTGTCGCGGGCTCCACTGTTGACGCGTATCCTGAAGCCGCCGGCAGAATAACCCGGCTCTATGTCTCGGTAGGCGACAGAATAAGCAGGGGCGCTTCTATCGCGTCGATAGATCCGTCACGCCCTGGCTTAACATACAGGGAAAGCATAGCAACCGCCCCAATCGGCGGAACCGTTGTCGCGCTGCCGGCGCAGGTGGGAATGACTGTCACCCAGGCGGTTCCACTCGCGAGGATAGCCGGCGGCGGCGCTCTGGAATTACGGCTCCATGTAGCGGAGCGTTTCATCTCCAAGATAGCGTTGAATCAGCCGTGCGAGATCACTCTGGACGCGTGGCCCGGAGAAATTTTTCAGGGCAGCGTGAGTGAAATATCACCTACTGTTGATCCCACATCCCGCACAATGGAAGTAAAGGTTAATGTGAATAACGCCGGTTCCAGACTCAAGGCGGGAATGTTCGCGAAGGTGAGGGTCATAACGGAGAGCAAGAACAACATCGTAAAGATTCCGGCGACGGCTGTAATTAACAGGTTTGGAGAGCAGTATGTTTTTTCGGTTGACAGAAGCGACGCGGAAAATCCTGTTGTCAGGCGCAGAGTGATTGTCCCGGGAATACTTATCGACGGAGTGATGGAAATACAGAGCGGTCTTGCGCCGGATGAGGAAATTGTCATCAGGGGGCACATGTTGTTGACAGACGGCGCAAAAGTAAACATCGTAGAACAAACCGCGCCCATCAGCGCGAATTAAGGAGAGAAAGCCATGAGTGTAGTAAAAACTGTTGTTTCAAAACCTACCACGATCTTTATAATTTTCGCTCTTCTTATCGGGCTTGGTTTTTTCGCGCTGGCGAATCTGCCAATCGATCTTTATCCCGAGATAAACCCTCCCTACCTTGTAGTATTCACATCCTACCCAGGCGCGGGCCCCGAAGAAGTTGAGCGTTCCGTTACCCGCCCTCTGGAAGCGATCCTATCCGGCGTGTCGGGTATTGAAAATGTAACTTCCACTTCAAGCAAGGGCTCCAGCATGGTAATCATGGAGTTTACCTACAGGACTGATATGTCCGAAGCTTCAAACTCAATCCGCGACTCGCTTGAACGTATCAGAAATTACATGCCCACGGGCGCGGACACGCCGATGATCTTCAAATACGATCCTTCAATGATTCCCATCATGAGTTTGATGATAACAGGAAACCGTTCGCCCGAAGAGTTACGCGAAATGGCGGTAGATACCATCGTGCCGCGTATTGAGCAGACGCCCGGAGTCGCCACAGCGTCGGTAGACGGCGGGCGGGATAAGGTAATCCGCGTGGAAATTCCACAGAGCCGTCTTGAAGCATACGGGCTGACCATAACCCAGATTCAGCAGATGCTGGCCGTTCAGAACATGCAAACCGCAGCAGGAACAATTACCGAAGACGGCCTTTCCTACATTCTTACAACAATGGGCGAGTACACATCGCTGGATCAGTTAAAGAACACAGTTATCGCGTACAGGGGCGGCGGCTATGTAAACGGCCAGGTGGAAATGCCGAGGCAGATATACCTGCGGGATTTGGCGGATGTCTACGAGGGCTACCGCGACGAAGCCAGCGTTGTATATGTAAACGGACAGTCCGCAGTAATGCTGCAGGTACAGAAACAGAACGGAAAAAATTCAGTGCAGACAGCGAGAGATCTGCGCTCAAAACTTACCAGAATGGCAAGCGAACTTCCGCCCGATATAAAAATAACGGAACTTTACAACACCACCGATATTATCGAAAACTCGCTCAATCAGGTAACGTCCACCGCTGTAAGCGGTGCCGTACTGGCGATACTGATCCTCTTCGTCTTCCTGCGCTCGTTCAAGCCAACGCTGATCATCGGCATCAGTATACCTATCTCAATTATCGTTACCCTGATGTTGATGTACTTCGCCGGCCTTACCCTCAACCTTATGACAATGGCGGGACTTGTTTTGGGAATAGGAATGTTAGTTGACAACTCCATCGTTATTCTGGAAAACATTTACCATTACCGCGAAAAAGGCGCGAAACTGCAAACAGCTTCGATGCTTGGAACCACGGAAATGATAGTCGCGATTACTGCGTCAACCCTCACTACTATCTGCGTATTCGCGCCGCTTGTAATGTTTCAGGGGCTTCTGGAAATGGCGGGGGAACTTTTCGCGGGACTCGCCTTTACAGTCGTTATCTCACTGGGCATCTCCCTTCTGACAGCGGCGTTCCTTGTGCCTGTACTTTCAAGCCATTACCTGCCGCTTGTTACGCGAAAACAAAAACCGCTGAAGGGGATGCTCGCGAAAATAGACGCTGTCTTTGGAAGTTTTTTCGTCGCGCTGGATAACGCTTACCGCAAGGCGGTGGACAGGGTATTGAGGCACAAGTTTATCGTTATTGCCCTTCTTTTTATTCTTTTTGCCGGCTCCATCTTCATGATCCCGGTAATAGGATGGGTTTTCATGCCACAGCAGGAATCGGACAGCGTAAGCATTAACGCTACTTTGCCGATGGGAACTCCATTATACGAAACTGAAGCAGTCCTTCAACAACTTCAGTTGATTGTCGAGCAGGAGATACCGGGGGCTTATAACCGGCTCACTCTCCGCGTGGGCGGCGGCGGTTATATGGGCTTTGGCGCCAGCGGCAGCAACTCAGGCTCCTTACAGATCAACCTTCCCAGATATGAAGACCGTACTCTAACAGCCGAAGATATCAAGGATAAGCTGCGTCCGCACTTTAACAGATTCCCCGGTGTGTCCCTTGGTTTTTCAGGCGGCAATATTTTAAGCAATTTTGGCGGCAGCGCGGTGGATATTATCCTGCGCACAGACGATCTGGAAAAAGGCAAGGAGTTAGGTGAAAAAATAGCGGCTCTGCTCAGGGAGCGGCTGGAGGACGTAACCGAACCGTCTGTCAGCCTTAGAGACGGGCTTCCGCAGATAGAGATAAGAATTGACAGAGAGAGGATGTACGCGCTTGGGCTTAACACTTACACGGTGGGCAACGAAATCAAGGCGGCGGTTGACGGCGTTACCGCGACAAGGTACAAAACAGGCGGCAAGGATTACGACGTTATCCTTGTCCTTGCCGAAGCTGATCGCAGTACAAGGCCGGCGCTTGATCAAATTTTCATCAACAGCCAGATGGCGGGAAGGGTTCCGCTTTCCAGTTTTGTATCCTATGAGGAAGGCACAGGCCCCCTTACCATAAGCCGTGAAAACCAGAGCCGGATCATTCACGTAGAGGCAGGCGCGAAACCGGGAGTAAGGGCAAACACGCTTCAGAGCAAGGTAGAAGCTCTTATAAGCGCGGAAATCCCGGTTGAAGACGGAGTAATTATTGAGTACGGCGGCGAAAACGCCGAAATGGTAGAAATGTTCACACGCTTCATACTGATCTGTATTGTGGCAGTATTTCTCGTATTCGGCGTAATGGCGTCCCTCTTTGAATCGTTCAGGGACCCGTTTATCATCATCCTTACAATTCCACTTTCGATTATCGGTATAGTCGCCATCTATCTGATAACAGGCGATACATTTAACGTACTTACAGCGGTCGGGCTTTTGGTCCTTATCGGCGTAATTGTAAATAACGGTATCGTACTTGTTGACTACACCAACCTGCTGCGCAAACGCGGCTATTCACTGCACGACGCCTGCGTCGAGGCTGCCGGAAACCGATTGCGCCCGATTTTGATGACAACGCTCACCACTATTCTCGGACTTATACCGATGGCATTCTTTCCCGGCGAAGGATCGGAACTTGTCGCTCCTATCGGGAAGACTGTTCTTGGCGGACTTTCCTTTGGTACGCTGATGACGCTGTTCCTTATGCCGACAGTTTACGCGGTTATCAATAAACATTCCGATGAACGTGACGCAAGGGCGCAGGCGCGGCGTGAAAGAATTGCCTCTGGCGAGGGACGCAAAAAGAAACTGTTACACGAACAGCTTGCGAACACCGGCATTGTCCTGGCTGCGGAAACGGAGGGAGAAATATGATCCGTATTGAAATATTTGCGAATAACTCTGTTGAGGAAAATATCCTTGAAGCCCTTGCCAAAAATGAAGCCGGCAAGTTCTACACCAAAATTCCCGGCGTATTGGGGGTCGGCTCCTGCGGCCCCCGCATGGGAGACGCTGTCTGGCCGGAGGAAAATTTCTCCCTTGTTATCTGGTGCGAGGAAGATGAAGCCGCACGCATAAAGCAGGCAATAGAGCTGGTAAAACAAAAATTCCCCAAAGAGGGAATCAAGTTGTTCGGGTATTAGCGGTAAAAAATTTCAGGATAGCAAGGGCAGGCTAATCGGAGACTATTTCAACATCCATTTTGTTTTGAAGATTCTGTTGAATATATTTGCGGATTTTAACCCTGACCTCGGGGTCTATACGCTGGGTAAAAATCAATACATAAATTTTTTCATTGCCATCCATGCGGGAACCAAACACAATAGCCTCCACTTTCAGAAGCATGGATTGCAGCCGGATCTGTATATCCTTAAGAAGAGCGTTCCTCGCCAGACCCGGGTCATATTCAAAAGTACAGGAAATACCCACAACGCTTATATCCTTGATAACGCCGTTGAAAAGATCGCCGCGCAGAGGCATATTCATGGTCGCGGTAGTTTCACGTTCGGTCGTAGCCCGGATATATTTACGCCGTCCCTTGGCGTTCATACCCTTGAGGATTTCGAGAATTACAGGGATAGTCTTGCTCATGTCTACCTTTAATGACATAAACCCGCCCGTAACGTGCAATGTATTGACATATTTATTTTTCAATTCCTCATCATTACTGGAAGAAAAAATGCCGATTTTTATTGACGGCTGCGCGCTTGACATGGTGCTAATCCACTTTTCCCACTCTATTGCAGGCATCCCATCGTCAATATTCACAAAAACAATGGAATCCGGATATTTTTTTAACAGGCGCGCCAGGCGGGAATGATCCTTGCAAGTATATACCTCATATTCCTGCTGTACCAATTCCGTAATGATCTGACTTTTTACAGACGCGGTAGGATAAAGAAAGAAAATCTTTCTTCCCACAATATCTGACTGAAAACTGGCATCACTCATACAAGAAATCCTAAAACAAACCGGAAAAAATTACAAGATGGACTTCCTAGTGTCCTGTAATATTCGGTTACCAAAATCACAAAATGCACTAATTCCTTGTTACACAAGGAATTAGCTTAACATACATTGTGTCTTTTGTATATTACAGGACACTAACGGATACTTACCAGTTCAATTTCAAAAATCAGGAAGCTGTTCGCGGGTATTATGCCGTTTCCGACCTCCTGATCCCCATAGGCAAGTTCCGGGGGGATAATTACAAGACGCTTTTCGCCAACCTGCATATCCATAACGGTTTCATCCCAACCACGAATAACCATGCCGGTTCCTGCCTGGAATTCCAGCGGTCTGCCCCTGAGATCGGAACGGTCAAAAACCGTACCGGAAAGCAGCCTGCCGGTATAATTTACACTTACATTTCTGCCGGGCGCGGGTTTGCCTCCCGTTCCCTGCCTTTGTATAATGTAGCGGATACCGGACGAGGTTGATATCGCATTGGGATATTCGGCGCTTATTCTCGCGAGATCCGCGATGCGCTGCGCCTGCACCCTGCCGGTAACTGCCGCTTCCGCCTGACGGAGCAACCTGTCAAAGTTTTCCTGATCCGTCCTGAAAGCGTTCGCCGCCTGCCCGTTTCGGATAATTGTTATCCGCTCGATTCTATCTCCCTGCCTGATTGAGTTCACAACATTCTGACCCTGAACAACATAGCCAAAGACCGTATGCCGCCCGTCCAAATGGGGAGCGGGAACGATGGTGATAAAGAACTGGCTGCCGTTTGTACCGGGACCCGCGTTTGCCATGGAAAGGACGCCCGGCCTGTCATGCTTTAGCGCAGAATCAAATTCATCGGGAAATTTATAGCCCGGTCCGCCCTGCCCGTTTCCAAGCGGACAGCCGCCCTGTATCATAAAATCCTCGCTGTCCCCGTTTGCCCTTGAGATAACCCGGTGAAAAGTCAGCCCATCGTAATAGCGCCTGCCCCTTGCCATGTTCATGCTGCCCTCAGCCAACGCCACAAAATTACAGACCGTAAGCGGCGCCCGCTGATATTCAAGCCTCACCACTATATCTCCACGGTTGGTAATAATCCGCGCAAAAAGCCCATCGCCCAACTGCTGGGCATCCGCCGTATCAATGATATTTAAAGCCAAAACAACCCCAACAATTATAAAGATTGAAATTTTTTTACTCATAAGTTAATTATCGTCAATGTTCCACCGAAAATGATATAATTTCTTCCTCTTCTCCGTTCTGGACACGCAGGGTGTGAAAGCCGGTATTGCGCGGAAGATAAAAAACAAACGGTCTTTCTACGATGAATACGCCGCCGTCAAACGTTACGCGCAACTGGTTTTCAGAGCCGCCGATAACTTCCACGGGGATTTCGTCCATACCGATACCAGGGCTGTCCAGGTAAACAAAGCCTTCGCGGGGGCTGATAATCTCAAGGGGGCGGGAAGCGTAATCAAGAGAACCTTCCATTACTGCGGCGTTAAACCACGCCTGATACTCGGCGGGGTATCTTGTTTCACTGCGTCCGTTTACTATTATGTGCCAGGTACAGGCGTCTCTCCCTTCGCCGGAGCGTACATATTCGTTAATTACGGAAAGGCACGCGTCTGTGGGAACCATGCCGGAAACAGCGCATATCCGCCGTAACTGCCAGTTCTCCGCCGCCGGAAGAGTGAAGTTATCGGAACCGGTGGAGCCATGCAGAAGAGTCAGCGTGTCACGCACAATGACGGCAGGGATGGAACTGCCTGTTTTGCCGATTACAGTCTCCCCTGTGAAGTTGCCCATCCACACGCCGGCTGTGTATTTTGGGGTAGCTCCAAGGGCGACAATACTCTGATACTGATTTGCGGTCCCGGTTTTGAATATCGCCTGAAATTGGGTTCTGAAACTCGCCGACGAGCCAAATGTAAGAGAGCGGGCGCTTGAGTCTGACAGAAACGAACAGATAAGCCGCGCGGTATCCGCTGAAAAAATCCGCCTCCCCATTTCGTTATTATACAAACTTTTACGCGCTGCCAATTCCCACGTTACGGGAAGCAGAACGCCGTCGTTGGGAAAAACACTGAATGCCCTGACCAATTCCAAAAGACTGACCGGCGCGTTTCCAAGAGCAAGACCAAGCCCCGCCTCTTCCGCAGAAAGTTCAAGGGAATCAAAACCAAGTGAAAAAAGCAGATTGCTGTAGTTACGCACTCCCAGCCTGTAGAGCAGATACACCGCGGGAATATTGAGACTTGAAGCCAATGCCGCGCGGAAAAGCATGGGCCCGTTAAAACGTTCGTTGAAATTCCGTGGAATGTAAACCTCGCTTTCACCGAAATTCATCTGTATATCGGCGATAACATCCGTTGGATTGAAACCATTTTCAAGAGCCATTGCGTAAAGGAAGGGCTTCATGCTGCTTCCCGGCTGGTTAAGGGCAAGTACCCCATCAATCTGTCCCGCAGCCTCGGCATTGTAGAAATCGGCGCTGCCAACCCACGCGAGAATTTCCCCCGTTTCATTGTTAATGACGACAGCCGCCCCGTTGGTGAGTCGGGAAGAATAGTAACGCGCCACGTTACCCGCAATTGCGTTTTCAAGATACCGCTGAACGGCAAGATCGATGGAAAGACGCACTTCCGAAGGAAATACTTCTGAAACACTTCCCGCGCTTCCTGAAATTGCCGCGTTAGCTGAAACCATACTAATACTGCGTATCAAATGCGGCAGTTCAAATGGGTACTCAAAGCGGCGGGCGGAAGAAGCGGCAAATTTCCAGTCGTCTTCGTCTATCCGCGCCATAAGCGGCCATTTACGCGCCAGCTTTTTATTTACGGCAAATCTTTCCTGCAGCTCAGATGCGGCGATCATGGCGGTTTCAGGATTTTCAAGCGGGTTGTACAGGCTGGGCCGCCGTGGAATTACAGCCAGGGCGAAAATCTGCGCCGGAGAAAGCATGGAAAGTTCACCAGCAAAAAAAGTCCTCGCGGCGGAAGCCACTCCCTCCGTATTGTAACCAAAGGGCAGGGAATTTAAGTACAGTTCAAGAATCTCATTTTTGGAAAGCCGCGCTTCAAGACGCAGGGCGTTAAATGCCTCTCCAATTTTCCGCAGAAGAGCCTGCCGCCGCCCCGGTTGTTCCCCCGTTTGCGTGTTATCTGCAATCAAACGGGCAAGCTGCATTGTTATGGTAGATGCCCCACTTACACTTCTGCCCCCGGAAATGTTCTGAAAGAACGCGCGAAGGAGCGCGATGCCGTCAACTCCTCCGTGCAGATAAAAGCGTCTGTCCTCGGCAAACACAAAGACATCCTTTATCTGTCCGGGAATGTCCAGCGGCCTTTCCCGTCTCATCCCGCCGGCAAGAGGCGTTATCTGCAACAATATTCCGTTACAGTCATAATAGCGGACGCTGGAGGGCCGCGCCAAAAATTGCCGCATCTGTGGATAGGGAGAAAACCGCAAGACAAGCCAGACAAGGAGAAAAAAACCCGCAACGCCGGCGGCTATGAGTAATATTTTCTTATATTTCACCTGTGCCTCTATGCAGGGTATTACTCAATAGTATAAATCAACCCCTGGCTTCTGCCGAAAATTTCCGGTTCGTACATACATTCGGCCTGAACCGGCGGCGTTGGGTACACTCCCCTTCTTGCCGTACGGAAAAGGAAACTTATTGTCGTCTCTCCAGCATAAAACCTGTCCCAAAAATACTGTATCTCGTTATCCAGAATAAGCTGATGGCTTATCCATGAACCACTGCGCCCGTTATCATCCCCTCTTGCGCCGCCCACATCGCCGTAGGAAGCGGTAGTAACAAACGCCGCGTCAAGAATCTCCGCGCCGGAAGGAACGGGAACGCGTAACGCAAGATATGTGCGATCCCTGTTTGAAGATACCCTCACTCTGGCGCGGTATGTTTTTCCGCTTTGAAGAGCCGTTCCGTTTATTTCCTCGCCTGTACTCACGTCATATATGGACAGGAATACGCCCAGCCCTTCGTCGCGGGGAGACTGAAGTTCCGAAGGTATCGCGTAACGGAGGGACGCGGTATAGTAAACATTGAAATCACCGCTTCTCGAAAAGTTAAGCGACTGTATACGATCCCTTGCAAGAGCGGCAATTACCGGATTACTGAAATCAAATGTTCCCGTAACGGGCTTTGCACCTAGCCCCCTGAACGTCCCATTGAGAAGTTCCGTTCCCGAAAGCGAGACTGAGGCTCTTACGTTAAGGTTGACAAGATTTTCCGCCCTTATCAAAGCGTCAACCGCCGAAAGAACCCGCGTCGTTACCGCCGTACTGTCCCAATAACCGCTTGAACGTTTATTTTCAAGCAGTGAAAAAAGCAGGCGGCCATTGATCTCGTCCCCGGGATACTGATCAACAAAGAATTGCAAAGTAAGAGCGAGCTGTTCGACCTTATTGCCGTAAAAACTGTAACGATACCTGTCCAGAGGATCGGTAATGTCCGCGCCCCTTACAGTCAGGCGGATAAGGTTACGAAGCCTTAGCGCGGTGTTATCTGCATCGGCGTTTCTTCCCAATGCGCGGTAAGTCATTCCCACAAAGGCAAGCACGGACGGGTCAACATTATTACGGCTCAGGATTTCAGCTAACCGTGACGGATCTACCCTTTCGCCAAGGAGGGAAAAAACATAGAGCATATAAGATTGCAGATAGGATTGGTAATAATACGATTCCACATTGTTTCGCCAGCCCTGAATTTCCTGATATTCACGGTTCAGATAAGAAGTAAGCGCCGCCGTATTTATGGAAGAGGGAACGTTCATATCCTTCGATTTCGCGATAGCGATAATGTGGGCTATCCGCAGGCTGACGTAAAAATCGGCTCTTGTACCGGACGGCCAGTACGGGAAACCGCCGCTTGAAAGCTGCACATTGGCCCATGACTTTAGTTCATTTTCCACTACAAGTTGAGGATTGGAAACTTCGGTTTTAAGGCTTAATGAATCCAGATACTCGCCAAAGATCACCAGCGGCATAATTGCCGAACTGCGCTGTTCAAGACACCCGTATGGATACCTGAAAAGATAAGTAATCGCTGAATCCAAAAGGCTTAATCGGGTGGCATCCAAAGCAAGCGTGAGGCTCCCCACTCCGTTATCTGCAAATGACGGGATAACCACCCCCTCACTGGCGGAGTCCCTGTCAATTACGCCGGTCGTGGTAACGGTTTCCATAACATACGGATGTTCGATTATCAGTTCGCGTATAAGCCTTTCATTAAGAATATCAGAATTAACTGTAAAGTTTAGGGTAACGGTTCCCTCCCTTACCGCGGCTACGTCAAAATAAACAACCGCATTCTCTCCGCTTCTGACCGTTATCCGCCGTTCGGCGGTCCCGTCAACAAAAGCCTGCCCGGGAATTTTCACCATCCCGCTTGAAGCGTCACCTGGCAGTGGAGCGCCTACATCAAGCCTTACAGTAACAGTGTGAGAAGTTGAATCCAGATTTGTAATCAGCACGCCGGCTTCGGCGGTATCACGTTCCCTGACCCTTCTCGGCAAAACTTCCCGCACGTTAATCCTGTTCTGAGCGGCGATCTCGCTTTCCTTAAGCGCGAAAAGATCTCCCCGCACCCCAAAGACAGTTACGCGATATGTTGTAAGGTTGTCGGGCAGGATGAATTTGCACGTAACCTTTCCGTTCGCGTCCGTGATAAGCATTGGCTCAAAAACAGCCGTCGGGTTAAAGTCCTTGCGCTCCTCAATCTTGCTGTCGCCCTCGGCGTCCCCTCCCGCAAGATTCTTCACGCTGTATGTAACAGGGTCCATAAGCCACGCGCGGGAATCCCCGCCGCTGACCGAAAGGGGAAAACGCTGTTCGCTGTAGAAATAATTTATCGGATCCGGCACATGGTAGTTGATAAGATCCAATACGCCGCGATCCACCGCCATCAGGGTAAGTTCCGCTCCGGGAAGGGGGCGACCGTCCCTTGTCGCTGTCAACGTCATGGTTACTTCTTCACCCGGACGGTAGGTCGGCTTGTCGCTTTCCACCTTGACAGAAAAAGCGCGTACCCTCGGATTCACGGAAAGCCGCGTTACGCCAAAATAACCCTTTGGCTTGTCAAGATCGGGGCTTCCGTACTCATGGGTAGGAGGACCGGAGCGGACAGAATAGGAAGAAACCGCCACATAAACCACCGGCACAAAGTTACGCGCAATGGGTACATCGATCACTGTAACAGGTTCCGTAAAGTGGCGCACCTCTTCCGTAAAGATGCCTTCCCTTTCCACGGTTATCAGATAATAACCTTCCGGGAGCGTACTCTGCAGAAGAATCTTCGCCGTATCGCCGGGTTCGTACACATCCTGATCCGGCGTTAGGCGCAATTCATTTGGATTGCTCATGTTCCAGTAGCCGCCGGAACCTGTAACGTAAAAAGTTATCTCAGTCAGGACTGTCCTGCCCTCACGGTCTTTTGAGGAAACCCTCAGTATGTGATACCCGGCTGATGATGGCCTCAAGCTGATCGAGCCGCCGCCGTCCCTTATTGTGATTTTTTGTTCGCTGTCAACAACCTGCTGAGGGGAATACTCATCGTATATTTGACCGTTCACCCCCCTCTGCTGGATACGCCGCCATTCTTCCCGTATCAGTTCAACCTTTATCTGCCTCGCTTCCTCACCGCTTTGCAGGAAAAGACTGTTACCTGAAGTTTTTTCACCGTCGGTATTGACAGTAATATAACTAAAGGACAATTCCTGCCCTGCGCGTGCAAAGCCGCCGCCGCTTCGGGATACGCCAATATAAAAACTTGCGGGGTGTACCACGACAGAGCGGTAAGCCGTTACCATCTGGTTACTGATGTCCGTAACCCGCGCCTCCGCCTGATACAGATACGGAGCGCCTGAAATCCTGCCGCCTGTTTTCTGGCTGAGGCTCGCGCTGCCCTCCCCGCTTAACATCCCGCTTTCTGAAGCGATGTAACGCTTGCTGTCCCAGACGCGGCTCGGCCCAAACACAAAGCCCCTCGTTTCCGCACGCTGAGGACGGAAGCTCGTCATCTCTTCATACCACGCGCCTTCCCATGAAGCGCCGGAAAGGCTGCCGCCTGAAAGGTAGCTTGCGCGAAGATTCAAATTGATGTCATCCCCCCTTATGACTGGCGCGGACGGCGCGGAAAGGGTTGCCTGGAATTTCAACCTCTCAAAAAAAGCTACAGTTATGGGAACATTTGCGATAATTTCATTATTAGGATCGCCAACTCTTCTATAAATGAGACGGTAAGAACCCGGTTTTAGATCATCTGGAATATTTATGCTTCCATAAAAGCCGCCGGATTCTGATGTTGTTCCATTAACGCTGGCAACCTGCTGGGGTCTGTAAACATCCTCTTCCAGAACAACTGAATAGTTCCCCTGATAGATAGCGTACATTCCAAGAATCTTGGAACGGTCAACGCCGCGGAAAGTAAGAATCTCTCCGGGTTTGTAGAGCCCTCGATCTGAAAACATAAATGTAACGGCTGATACTTCTTCGGCGCGTTGTGGAGTCGCCGAAGAAACTCCAAAACTCCAGTTGTTATGTGAATTAGGGGTGAATATCGCCCTGTCTCCGTCTTTTTCCGCCATAACATAAGGAACATTATAAATACGATTAGTGGAATTATAAGTATTACTCCGCAGTACTGAGGCGTTCATATTCAACACTGCAAGTCCGTTTTTATCGGTAACCGCTTCCGCGAAATTTTCAATAATAGACACTTCTGGTCTGTCCCTTACCAGTGATGGAGAGAGCAGCTTGACCGTAGCTCCTTCCACGGGCATGCCTGTTGAAAGACTTGTAACCATTACTGCGGCTTTGTTAAAACCGTAGCGCACCGTCAAGCCAAGATCTGTTACCTGTATGTTAAGTTCATTCTTTGTTTCAACAATACCGGTACGGTAAGTTCCATCACTTTGCCTTCTGCTTGTAAGAAGATTCAGATTCGCCCTGAAACCGATAAAACCTTTGCCCTGAGCGTTAAGGTACGGCGACAGATCAATTTCCTCAAAGTACTTGGTGTTGACAACGCCCGGAATCAGATCAATACGGTTGAGCGTGGGAGTTGCAAAGGGATTGGGTGTGAAACCAATCTGGTAATAGGAGTTATTCGCAATGTTATGGTATTCAAAAAGAAAACGCGGCGGAAACTGGGCTTCCAGCATTGCCTGCCCGTAATCCAGAAAACGCGCATCGCCGCTCGGAGGAGGTTCATCGGGCATGACAATATCGCAGGAGAAAGGCTCGCTCAATTTTCTGCCGTACACATCCTCCACGCTTGAAGCGACAAAAAGTTTAAAGCGTGCGCCAAAATCAACAGGCAGATTGAAAATACGCAGTGTATTTCCCCAAACTTCAATATTATCATCAGTGATGGTCATTGCAGGTTCGGATCTGATCGCGCCCGACACTGAGCTTTCATATAAGGCGTGGGAAAAATCTATTTCAACAAGATTACCGTATCTTCCGTAACCGGAAACGCGCCTGAATCTGTCAACTTTAAAAACACCGGGAGTGCTGAAGGTGAAAACCTGATCCGCTTCCGTTCCCCGGCTGCCTCCCCTTGATCTTGCTCCTCTTTTAAGAACGATTCTAACCTGCGTGTTAAAATCAACAGGGTCATACAGTTCGGCTATAATTTTATATTCATTTTCCTGTTTAAGGCTGAATCTCCTCTGAACATTTCCTGCATAAATTTCCAGATACTGATTTATATCCGCCGACTGAACCGGATAGTTAAATTCCATGCTGATCTGTCTTGCCGCATCCGGCGGCACATTGCTGTTGTTAAAGCGGAAGTTCGTATTTCTTCTGTACTCCTCGCCCGGAGTTAAAACACTTATTCTGAGGGTCTCAGTATAGAAGGTAAAGAGCCGCTCACCGGAAATTCTCGTGCCATTAAGCGATGCCGCGTTATCTGCAACTGTGATTGTGTAGACCTGCTGGCTTTGACACGGTTCCTCTCCTTCAAAACTTAAAAAGCTCGTTCCGTACCAGCGGAACGTACCCTTGATAGGCGGGTAAATGCTTACCACCGGAGACACGCTGCTTTTTTCGCCAAGACTTGCCAGAGCGATCATCGGCTGAGAAAAAATTACATATATAGAAGGACGCTGTATGTCGGATGAATAATTTCCACGTGGACCCCAGTCGATCACGGTAAGCGGCCCTGAGTTCCCGTTCTGCAGTTGGCCTTCCCTGCCCGCCTCCTGAGCCGCGCGGATTGCCTCAACCCTTGCTCTTTCTCTTGCCGGATCAAAATAGACGGTTTTATAATCGGAGAGGTTTCTTAAACCTCCGCCTACGACAGCGCCGGAACCGGAACCTGACGCCGCGCTGCCTGAGAGAGCCGCCGCGCTTAAAGTCTCCGCTTCATCACCGGGTTCCGCTTTTTGGGGACGGTAATCCAGGGTAAAGGCGGCCTGTATAGCTTCATCATTTACAACAAGTCCTGTCGTATTTCCAGAATCAGAAAAATTCGCGATAAATTGACTCGCGTAAACTGGCTCATTCGGAATATCGTCTGTTTTGTTGTTGCTGCTGTTACAGCCAATACTGACGTATGCCGCAATCAACAGCAGGGCGAAAAAAGCATATCTTCTCATGGTTCCCCCGTTAGTTATTGTTACACGAAGAGCATTACACTGTCAAATTCTTCACCCATTTTTCTTTGCGAAACAGATGACGGGCAATAAGAAGTTTTACAATGTCGGTAAGTTTAAGAAGGGCAAACATCGGTACAGGCGCAATGGAAGTGAATATCGAAAGAAGAATTGACCCCGGCACGAAAAGCAGGGCATTAACGGAAACATCGGTGTACATACCAAGAGCGGTATCGCCGCCCGCGCGTGAAATGAAGAAATGGACATTCAAGAGTCCCCACAATGGCAGATAACCAAGAATTACAAACACCAGCCCGAGACAGTTCCCCCTTGCTGCGGCGCTGAGATTGGAAAACACAATTGGAACAAGAGCGGACGTTAGCAACGCGCCGGGCAGCGCGATAATCAGTCCTGCCGCGAATCCTCCCCACTTCAGCCAGCCGGCGCGTTGACGCGCTTCATCAAATTTGCCCGCCCCCAGCGCGCTTCCTACCAGTATGCTTGACGCGGTCCATAACCCGCCAAAGAGCATAAAGAAAATGTTGGCGATAGTCCAACCCGCCGCCATGCCTGCGACAACTTCCGCGCCGCCCCTGCGGTTATACATCGCAATCATGATAGTTTCGGAAACAATCCACGATAATTCCGAAGCGAAGATCATTCCCGACCTGGAAAAAATTTCGGCAATCAGTTGTTTTTTGATAACAAGCAATCTTTTGATACCCGCAAAAAACGGCGCTTTTGAATAAGAGGCGTAACAAATATATAACGTAACTTCAAAGACGCGGGCAATGATGGTAGCGTAAGCCGCGCCTGTAACTTCAAGACGCGGCGCTCCAAGATTACCGTAGATCAAAATCCAGTTTCCAATTGTGTTTACCACTGTAGCGGCGGCGGAAATAATAAGCGGAATTCTGGGTCTTGCGATTTCGCGGAAACTTGTCGCAATAGACATGGAAATAGCGGCGGGGAAAAATGTCAACGAAACAAGTTTAAGATAACCGGAACCAACGACAACAATTTCTTCCTGCGCGGCGTTGCTCATTGTCATCAGGCTGAGTAACTGGCGGGGAACGGCGCGGCAAATTGTAAAATAAAGAATCGCCGCGCCAAGGGCAAAAAGTATTTTGAAGCTGTAAGCGTTTTTCATGCCATCACTGTCTTTCGCGCCATTGAACTGAGCGATGTAAATACCGCCTGCCTGACATATTACGTTGGTTATAACAAAGAAAACAAAACTTAAGTGATTGGTAACATTCACGGCAGCCATGCTTATGTCCCCCAGACCGGCAACCATAAAGTTGTCGATTAACGAGACCATACTCATAATAAACTGCTGAAGCATGACCGGCAGGGCAAGCGCCAAAGCTTTCCGGTAAAATGACAAAGGACCAAAACGCGATGAAAAACTGTGAAGCCGTAGCATGAAAACTCCCTTTTTACTGTATTCTACGAATTTCTATACAGGTGTCAAGTATCGTCAGCCTCTTATAAAACCGGTATTCTGCTTTTCATTTTAACGTAATTGACAGTTACACAGATTAATCGTTACATTCATTATATGAGTGAGTATCTGATTGACGGCGGGATTCCGTTAAATGGAACCATTAAGGTTAGTGGAAATAAAAACGCGGCGTTACCATGCATCGCGGCGGCTCTTTTGACCGATGAGCCTGTAGTACTGCGGAACATCCCGGAAATTGAAGATGTGCGTGTAATGCTTGAAACATTCACGGCGCTTGGAGGGGAAGTTGAATCCCCTCAGCCAAATGTCTGCCGTCTGCACATGAAGAACATAAAGGCGGCGGAAATACCGGGAGAACAGGCAAGGAAAATCAGAGCCTCCATACTTTTCGCAGGCCCTCTTCTTGCCCGCACCGGAAAGGTTGTCCTTCCGCCGCCGGGAGGCGATGTAATCGGAAGAAGAAGGCTTGACACCCATTTTTTGGTACTCACAGAATTGGGATCAAAAGTTAAAGTAGGAGAGGCTTTTACATTTACCGCAAGATCCCTTGTTGGAGCCGATATTTTTCTTGATGAAGCGTCGGTTACGGCTACCGAGAACGCGATAATGGCGGCAGTTCTCGCAAAAGGAAAAACAATTCTTACAAACGCCGCCGGTGAGCCGCATGTGCAGGACCTTTGCAGGATGTTAGTCGAAATGGGCGCGCAGATAGAAGGAATTGGCTCTAACATTCTGACCATTACCGGAGTGAAAAAACTTTCAGGCTGCGATTTTGAAATCGGACCTGATTTTATGGAAGTCGGCTCATTCATAGGACTAGCCGCCGCGACAGGAGGCGATCTTCACATTGAAGGAGCCCGTATACAGGACATGCGTCCGACAAAAATCGCCTTTGGTAAATTGGGCATTGTCTGGGCGCATGAGGGAAACATCATCCATGTGCCCAAAAAACAGAGCATGGAAGTAAACCACGACCTCGGCGGAATGATTCCAAAAATAGACGACGCGCCATGGCCGGGCTTTCCGCCCGATCTGGTCAGCATTGTAATAGTTGTCGCCACACAAATAAAGGGAACGGTCATAATTCACGAAAAAATGTACGAATCGCGCATGTTCTTTGTAGACAAACTGATTGGAATGGGCGCGAGAATTGTGTTATGCGATCCTCACCGCGCCGTTGTTTCCGGCCCAGCGAAACTGCATGGTTCGGAACTGATCAGCCCGGACGTACGCGCCGGAATGGCAATGATAATCGCCGCCATGTGCGCCGAGGGCAGGAGCGTTATACGCAATGTCTACCAGGTTGAACGCGGATACGAACAATTGACGGACAGGCTGTCAGCTCTGGGCGCACGGATAGTAAGAACCGAATGAAAAGGTGAGACTTTATGGACATTATTACCCTTGCCGCCTTCGCGGTATTGTTTTTGCTGGTTATCCTGATCCTTGTAAAACTATATTCAGGCAGGACAACGGATCTTACGCCCCAGATGCTAGACCTTAAAAACGAACTGAATGAACTAAAAACAAAACAGCTTGAAAACCAGCAGCTCTCCTTGACTTCGCAGCAAAAACTTTTACTGGATACCCAAAACCAGCTTGGCTCACAGCTTCAGCAAATGATGACCCTGATGAATCAGAATCTCAATTCCGCCCAGAGCAACATCACGAAGCAGCTTGATAATTCAAGCAGGATAATCGGCGATATTCACACCAAACTTGGAACTTTGGAAACAACAGCAAAAAACATTCAGAACATAGGGAAGGATATATCTTCCCTTCAAAATATATTGCAGGCTCCCAAGCTGCGCGGTAATTTGGGTGAATACCTCCTGGAAGAGCTTCTTAAGCAAATATTTCCGGGGGCAAATTATGAAACCAAGTACAGCTTCAAGAACGGCACTCAGGTGGACGCGATCATAAAACTTGGGGGAAATATAGTTCCGGTAGATTCAAAATTCCCTCTGGAGAGTTTTCAAAGACTTGTCGCCGCGGACAGCGAAGAAAACAAAAAAACATTCAAGAAGGAATTTATATCCAGCGTAAAAAAGCGCATTGATGAAATATCCGACAAGTACATTAACCCGGCGGAAGGAACTTTTGATTTTGCCATTATGTACATCCCTGCGGAAAATGTTTTTTACGAGACAATTATCAACGATTCACTTACCAACAAAGACTACGAACTTTTGAATTACGCCATGTCCAAACACGTAATACCTGTTTCACCTAACAGTTTTTACGCATACCTTATGGCGCTTGTTTTTGGCTTAAAGGGACTGAAAATCGAACAGGAAGCCAAGACTATACTTGGAGAACTTTCGCAGGTTCAGGACAAGTTTGGAAAATTTTTTGCCGACTACAGCCTTGTTGGAAAGCACATCTCCAACGCTCTTGGCAAATTCAACGATTCCACAAAGAACGCGGATAAACTCAACGATCAGATAGGCAGGATCACCGGACAAAAGAGCGAGCTTATCGAGGGGTGAGGGTTGGAAAAAATTCTTGCCAATCCACTGAAAAAATTTACGCCTTTTTTCCAATGCGGGAACGCCGTGCTATTTAACGGAGATTGTCTTGAAATATTACGTTCTTTCGGCGAAAACTCAGTTGACATGATTTTCGCGGATCCTCCATATATGTTATCGAATAACGGAATTACATGTCAAAACGGAAAAATGGTAAAAGTAAACAAGGGAAAATGGGATGAAAGCGCCGGTTTTGAAGAGGACACAATCTTTCACAACGAATGGATTTCCGCCTGCCGCCGTGTATTAAAGCCCGAAGGAACAATCTGGATTTCTGGAACATACCACAGTATTTATCAATGCGGCTATCTCTTGCAGAAAAACAATTTTCACATTTTAAATGATATTGTCTGGTTTAAGCCAAATGCGCCTCCGAATCTGAGCTGCCGTTTTTTTACAGCCTCACATGAAACAATTCTATGGGCGCGCAAGGATAAAAAAGCAAAGCACACATTTAACTATACGGAAATGAAGGGTGGGCAATTTCCAGAAGACAAATTAAAAATTGAAAATTCACAAATGCGATCTGTCTGGTCAATCACAACGCCAAAAAATGAAGAGAAAAAACACGGAAAACATCCAACTCAAAAACCGTTGGAACTGTTAAAACGCATTGTACTTGCCTCAACAAATGAGAACGACATTATTTTGGACCCATTTTGCGGAAGCGGAACTACAGGCGCCGCCTGTAAATGTTTGGGTAACAGATATTTTATTGGCATTGAGATAGACATGGATTATTGCAAGACGGCAATGAAGAGAATGGAAGGTTAAGCTCTCAATGCCTGCTATTTTACAATCGGCGGCTGTTTTTATCCGCTCCAATTTTCAGGTATTCATCATGCAAGGTTTCTTTCCATTCGGGTCATGAGCTTCCATCGCATCACGCCGCCAACTTTCCCAAAATCGCAGGGATAGAAACAAAAGTGCCGATGGAACTTCCCAAACTGGAAAGGAAAAATACCAATAACGCCCTTGTGATTCTGTTCCGGTATATGCCCTTAAGACTAATTGAGTCCCCTGAAATGTTCTGGGCATCGGAGACGCGGGGTTTACGGAGCGTTACCTGAACAAGACCGGAAAGGATCCCCACTCCGATAAAAGGATTGAGCGATGTAATTGGCGCTCCAAGAAATGAAATAACAATCGCAAGGGGATGAGCAAGCGCGATGATTGCACCTAACGCGGCAAGAGAACCGTTCCACAGTACCCACTGTAGCATCATGGAAAAACCAGTTCCGGCGCCGGCGCGCAAAAAGCCTGCCGCTACAAGGGCAATTATCAGGGCGGGGATGATAAAACGGGACGCTTTTGAAAGAAAACCAGACTGGGGAATTTCATCCAGTTCTTTTACATCGGCGCTTTCCTCCCCTGAGCTGAGTTTCTCAAGATGGGTCTTAATCCCATGCGTATGTCCGGCTCCGATTACTGCGGCAATTTTTTTGACTGTTTCAGTTTCCGTATTCCGCGCCGGTATTGATGTCCATATTTTAGCCGCAAGGTAACGGTCCCTTTCATCAATTAATGTCGCCTTGACACCGGGCAGATATTCCGCCAATTCGTTCATCATGCCGTCAAGTTCGCTGCTGTTTTTCAGATTTTCTATCTCCTGCGAAGTGAGTTTTTCAGTTGTAAACGCGCTTGCCAAAAGAGAAGCCAGTAACTTGGACTTGCTCCATAAACCGCAGCGAACCCATGCCCGGCGCAGAGTTATTTGCACCTCACGATCGCAGAGACTGTGGGGAATTCCCAGTTCTCCTGCGGCTTCTATCGCGGCTTTCATTTCTTCGCCGGGTTTTACTCCAAGTTCGTTGCCGAGCCGGCGCTGAAAGCTAGCCAGAACCAGATTGGCGATTAACAGAAATCCCTTGCCCTCCTTAAAGACCCTGGCTAAATCAAGTTTTTCCCAGTTATCATTTCGTATTATCGCGTTATAACGCCCTTCGTCCAGTTCTACGCAGACCACATCCGGCTTTTCTTCAAAAATAATACTTTTAACTTCATCTATGCTTTCCCGCGAAACATGGGCGGTCCCTATCAGCTTTATTTCACTGCCGCTCAAATTGATCGTTATGGTATTTTCACTCATCTTTCCGCCCTGATACCAATTCCGCGCTCCGCCAGTATCCATTCGTTTAGCCGCCACTCTATCGTAGCGAAAGCGTCAAGTTCCTGTACCATAACATAATATCTGTTAGCTAATGTACTGTTTCCCCTGATATCATAATAAGACGCGAGATAGAACAGCATCCGCGCTTTTGTATAACTATTACTTTCATTATTCACCCTTATGGCGACATCAGCGTCACCTGAAAGATCGTGGAAAAGCCTCAGCATGAAATATTCAAGTGAATCCCTGGGAGCGGTCCTGAGTACCTGCGCCAAAAATTGTCTGGGGTCTGTTTGTCTGCCCGCGCGCATCCAGTTTACCGCCGCCAACAGAGCGTATGTGTACTCTCTGGGAGCCTGCCTGTATGCTTCCAGAAAAGCGTCCCTGGCTTCCGCCCATTTTTTTTCCCTCATCTTTAACAATCCAATACCTTCGAACGCAAAATAATACTCCGGGTTGAGCCTTGCCAATGTCACGTAATCACGCTCCGCGCCCGCGTAGTCGCCGTATTCATCCTTTATACCGGCGCTGTATACGTAGGCGAAAAAATTATTCGGATCAATTTCGATAGCGCGGGTAAAACCTTCCAGAGCTTCAGACTTACGATTCATGTCCATAAGGACAAGGGAGTGATCCACGATTATCCAGTAATTGTCCGGCTCAAGTTCTCTCGCCGCGTCCAAATCTGCAAGCGCGTCAGTTAAGAAACCTGCTCCCCTGTAAAGCCTCGCCCGTTCATGCAGGGGTCTCGCCCATTGGGGGTATAGGCTTAAGGCGCGGTTTAAAAGCTGTTCAGCCATTCTTGGCTCATTGTTATAACGATACACTGTCGCGCGCCCCACCAGCGCTTCTCCGTTGTCAGGCTCGGCGGCAAGGGCTCTGTCAAAATAGCTGGCGGCAACCCGCAGGTTTTGGCTGCCAAGATTAATATTGGCAAGATCATTAAGCGCCCTCGCGTGGTTAGGATCGACGCTGATTACCCGTTCCAGGGTGACGCGCCTCTCCCGATCCATGCCATCAATAGCGGCTGCGTCCGCAAGTATCATAAGGGCGTCCGTATAATCAGGCCGCACGGAGATAATATTATTCGCTATTATCCTCGCTTCGGCGGACCTGCCCGCGGAGTTCAAAATCGAAGCGCGTATAACAAGGATTTCGACCCTTTCGGCATCCTCGGTTTTCATCCTGTTAAACAGTTCAAGAGCGGCATTAAAATCCCTGCGGACAAGCTGCCGGACAACCTCATTCAGTATGGACTCAAGATCCTCTTCCTGCGCGAAAAGCGAGGGCACAAGCCCAAGAATCAGGAAAAGAAAAACAAATACCCGCAGTAAAAAACCGCTTCCATTAGAGTATGTAATCATGTTAAAATTATAATATACAAAAATTGATAAACCGGCAAGTTGGCTGTGTGTATCAAGTTGTTCGAAAACTTCAGTTTCTGAACAACTTCATTAAAAATGCCGAACTTTGGTTCGCGGACTCGTGAGGGAACCAACCGGGTTCCCGGACAAGTCAAGGGTAGAAATATGAGAAAATCGTTGGTAACACGTATATTAGGACTCGTCGTTCTGTACTGCGCGGTATTTTTTGTTTTAATCATGCTGCAATTTTCACACAAGGGGAATTTCACCCTGTCAACCGGAGAGATGATCATCAAGGGACGTTATCTGCAAGCGCCGGCGAATTCGCCGCTTTATGCGGCGGAAAGCGGCGAATCCGGCTGGCAGCAGATATCCGGCGGAGTAAAGGTTTTTTACGGCGGTATTGAGATCAACCTTACGGAAGGAAGTGAAAAGGGCATGGTTCTGACAGGCTTAAGCGGCGTTCTTTCGCCGGTAAATCCTGATTACATGCTCATTGATGAAGGCATGGCGCGCTTTGGCTTACCCGGCGGAACCACGCTTGCTTTCAACTCGCTTGAAACGGCAAGAGGCGCCGAATTGCAGATCAGCGCGGAATTCGCCGAAGATATTTTTGAAATAGCCATACCTATCGTAAACCGCCGCTCTTCCCTAATACACGAAAATGATCAGCTTGGCATTTTGTATAACGGCGACCGTTATTTTTTCGGCAATTCCAGTTGGGAACTTGAAAACTCCAAACTTGTTCTTTCAAGGGATGATTCGCTGATCTCGTACCGCTCCAGAAATGTGGAGAGTGTCTTTGATCCTTCCATTTACATTACCGCCCAATCAAAGGACTATGAAAACGTACTTGCAAACTGGCGGGATTCAAGCTATGCCTACTGGAATCGAAACGCGTCGCTCCTGCAAAACGAAGATGATATCATCGCTTATTTAAGTGAATCGTTTCGGCACAATCAATTTTCCGCAGCCCTCACAGCCATTCCACGCAACTTTGTAAACAGTTCCATCCATAGTTTCAGATCCTCAGGATTTGTCGGGGGAATGACGGCTGCATATAGTTCAATTATCGCGGCGGAACGGGAAAAAATAAACCGCATAACAAATTTAACAAGGGGAAGATCACCCGACATCCTTATGGAAGAGCATGTGCTTGATTTCCTGCTGACACGAAGCAACTCCGCCCTGGCAAATGAGATACTGGAATTTATCCGCGATACCGAACCGGAAACGATCGATCTTGATCATTGTCCCGGACTTCTTGAGATCCATTCGGATTTCAGGCGATGGCGTCCGGCGGAAGTAAATTTCACTGAACAATTCACAGAGCAAATCCTTTTGCTGATATCCGAAAATATCCATCATGACAGCGGAAACGATCATGTTTTTGTTTCGCATAACGAAAGCGGCGCTATTGAAAACAATCCCGGTTTTAACCTAAGACTGGGAAAAGCCCTTCTCGCCTGGGCGGAAGAATCGAGAAATACCGAATGGGCGGAAATCAGCCGCTCGCTTATTTTATCCGCCCTTGCAGGCGGGGGCGTTGGAGCCGGAAATATTTACGCCACATTGAACCTAGGGGATTACTATCCCAAAGCGGTATCGCTTACAGACGATGGTCTCTGGGTATGGACTGTTACACCCTATGCCAGAGCGTCATACAACGCGGAAGGAAATTTGAACATTTCGGTGTCGTTCCCCGTAAATATGGCCCACTATATCATAATCTCGGGCGTAAGGCCGTTCATCAAAATACAGGTTCACGGTACGGACTGGAGAACGGACAGCCAGTTTGAACGTTACGATTCATCAGGCTGGGTGTACTATCAACAGGATCAAATCCTGATAGTCAAGCTGAGGCATCGTACAATGGTAGAAAATATCGGGATATTTTACAGGGTAGATCAACCTGCTCCGGCTCCGGTTCCGGCTCCGGCTCCAGCGCCAGCGCCAACTCCCGCTCCTGTTATTGAAAACAATACCAATACTGGGACAGGCGCAAATAACGGGGGACTGACTTTTGGTCCGTAATCTTTTAATACGCGTCATTCTGCTGCTGGCGTTATGCGTTATTTTTGCCTGTAAAGCAAAGGAAACGCCGCCTGATCAGATAACGGAACAAATTACAGAGCTGGAACATGAAAAAGAAGAAAAACCATCTCAGGAGGACCAATCAGCCATAACTGAAAGCGATGACGTACAGACCTCGTACCAGATTCAGCGTTCACTGTCCGACATCAGAGCCGGTCTGTCAGGCGCACTGCCCGCCTTTGGAGTGAATATCTCTGAAATAAGTCCCGCTAATTATGAAAACTCCGATCCGGCTGTTTTAAGGCGGATGGGAATGGATCAATACCTGATATCATTCTTCGCGGGCGAACAATTCTACAAGTCAGGCGATTATGACAGAGCGCTTGCAGAGTACACAGCCTCGATCAACAGCAACGGCGAATTTATCGAAGCGCTGATCTCCCGTGGAAACGCATGGCTTAAAAAAGGAGAATACAGCCGCGCCATTGACGACTATACCCGCTCAATCAGACTGGACAGCGGCAGAGCGGAATTGTACAACTACCGAGGTTACGCAAGATACGAACGCAGGGAAATCAACCTCGCGATTGAAGATTATTCCCGGGCAATTTCACTTAACAGCAATTACGCAGACGCCCTGATCAACCGTTCCCACGCGTTATACGAAATCGGCGAATATGACAGGGCAATCGAAGATTGCAGCCGTATCATCGCTTTGGAGCCGGGAAACGCGTACATCTGGAACCGGAGAGGCAGCGCGTGGTATCGCAAGGAAGATGACGACAGGGCGATCAGGGATTTTACGGAAGCCATCAGACTTAAGGGCGACTACGCGCTTGCGTGGCACAACCGTGGAAACGCCTGGTATAACAAGGGCGAATACGACAGGGCGCTGGCGGATTTAAACCGTACCCTTGCCATCAACCCATCGTTCGCAAGCGCCTATATCAGCCGTGGAAACATCCTCAGGATATTGGGTAATTATGAAAGCGCCGAAGCCGACTTCGAGACGGCACGGCAGTTGGAAAATCGTCATTAATTATCTGATTCCACAGCTTACGCAAATTAAACTATTGATAACTCAATCTCTCTTAACATTTTATCTGTTATCAAGCCCTTCCTGCGTTCATCCGCGACATAAGCGGCGTATATTTTGTCATAAACGGCAATATGGCCGAAGATCCAGTCCTTTAAAGTACGGACAAAGTTATTGGCGACAAATTTTTTGCCGCCACTGTAATCTTTCGCTGCGTCAAGAATCTCATGTACCAGATCATCATGCATTTTTTTATGGTTATGGTAATCAGGATAATTTATGGCGTTCAGGAGCTTTAACTCCGCGCTGAAATGAAAACGGACATACTCCACCATTCTGCTCATGGCATCCTTGAACACTGTGGAAGTAACTTCGTCCCCGGCAAGGCACGCGAGGTACAGTTGATTGGTCAATTCAACAAGCTGTTTGTGTTGATTGTCAATCAACTCAATTCCCGTGGCGTACTTATCTTCCCAAATTACAATTTCCGTGTTTTTCTTTTTATGCGCAGATCCAGCCTGACTGTTTTGATCTATCATACAAGAAGTATATTGGAAAACCTGTCAAAAGGCAAGTTCCGCTTTTTAAAACAAAGCTCTGCACTCAAAGTAGAAACGCTTCTCGCAGGAACGTCCCATGGAAAAGCTTTTCCGGGGAAGGGGACCGACGCGCGCCACTGTTTCAAAGAGACCGGATTTTTGAACAGGAGGCAGAAGGATACCAACGGTCAGACCGCCGCCCTCAGCCAGACGGAACAGCTCTTCATCATCGTGGATGTAGTCGATCAAATGAGGGCTGCCTCCCGCGTACCTGTCCAGAATCGGCTGCAAACAGGCAGTGGCAATCCCGGCGGCGGAAGTCTCCACTAACGCGTAACGTCCCTGTGAAATAACGCCGAAACAATTCGCGGCGGACAGGCTCGCGCAGAGAGATACAAGCTCTTTCGCGTCTTTTACAGGGCGGCAGGAAAAGTCCGGCATCTCTGAAAGCAGTGAGACAACCTTGTCAAAGCCCGCGTTAAAGACAACACGGTGGATAGGCTCAAACTGAATGGCAGGGTCATAGATATTTTCAATTTCTACCAGCGCGTAACGGCAGGGATGATCCGCCGCCGCGTCTGAGGGATGAGCCGCCTTAAACTCTTCCCAGATACCCTTGGCAGCGGCAAGCGAATGGTTGCCGTCGCCAACCGCGAAGAGAAACGGCTTCCCGTTCCCCGCATAGCGGCTTGTAGAACGCCCGCAAAGCCCGTCAAGTTTTTCCGCGATAAAAGCCAGACTGTCCTCAGCGTCAAGAAACCAGCCGCTTACACTGCCTGAGTCCATCATCAACGGCGTACTGTAAACAGGAGCGTTACTTTTCGCACGCTCGCCCAGGGCAGACAGAAGCCCTGAATCATCGTCAATTAAAAGAAGAACATGGGGAAGTTCCAGCGGCGCGGCGCGCCGGATATCCATTCTGGGTGGCAGACGGTCAGCCACAGTCCCCTCAGTACAGCGGATAAGCGGGCGGGCGTCAGGCTTCCAGTCGTATTGCTCAAGATCAACAGCGGCAATCAGTCCCCGGCGTCCTTTCTGAAAGGGCGTATCCCTTTCAATGTAGATAAAACCCTGCCTCGGCTCTCCAAAAACCCCATCCTTCAGGTAACGCTCCATTGCCGAGTGGATACCTTCAATCCTCCGCTGTGCGCCGTCGTCAGAGAGAAACACTTCAGGGAAGATCAGATTAAGGGTAGAAGGCGCGCCGGAAACTTCAGCCCTTACTTTTTCCCAATAGTCCCGATCCTGCGTATACTGATCGCAGGCAATCACCGGCCACTTACGCGGATCGGCTCCCCTCGGTAGCAGTATTGACGGAACCTCAATCCCAAGCGATTTGAATTTTTGACGGATGTTGTTCATGGGATCATTCTAGCGGAAAAACACGCGAAGCGCTATTCCGGCGCGGAGACATTACCCTAAAAGGGTCATGGGCTAACGCCCGCAATATTATTCTACCATTCTTTCGGCTTACCGTTTGGAGGGGTAATGTAAAAAGTTTCACCGGAAGGTTCTATCACATAAAAGCCCTGCCCTAACGCATACTTTTTTACGTTGGGGGTCACAACAACTCCCGCAACCGCTCCCAGGAATGTACGCTTATCGCCGTGTAAATCGGCATAAGTACGCATTTTTTCAAGACGTTTTACATGCTCTTTTACATCTTCAGTGATGAGTTTTGTTTTTACTTCAACCAACATAGCTTTATCGCCGTTTTGCAGAAAAACGTCAATTTCGAGAAATATATTATTATCGTAATCGGAAACAACAGTACCGGAATTGGTTTGAGGAAAGTCAAGGCTAAATTCCCTGAATTTTTCCCGAAGATTGGGAACGACCATATATTCAACCATTTCGCCAAAACGGTTGCCGAGTTTCCCGATTTGTTTAGCGTTCTCTTTCACAATCCGATCAGTTTCTTTTTGGCTTTCTTTAAGTTCTTTCATCCCTTGCGCATTTTCCTGCAAAGCCGCCCAAACCGACTCGAAACTGGAGGAATTGGCTGTCTGTGTCGCTCCCATGTTTTACTCCTACATATAATATACCGCTTTTCGGTGGTTTAGGAAAGACAATTCCCCACTTGCCAAACCAATCAAAACGTGAAAAAATAAACCAACAATGAAAACCGCCCAGACAGCCAAAAAAAGCCTCATCGTAAAGCCGCTATTAAGCGAAACTCCGGCGCAATTCTGCGTAGCAGAATTGCGCACCGCTGAGCAACAAGCAACAAGCAACAAGCAACAAGCAACAAGCAACAAGCAACAAGCAACAAGCAACAAGCAACAAGCAACACTCTCACTCTCTAAATAGTTTTGT
>JGI24698J34947_10000008_pt1 | contig 53028 bp, 51 predicted proteins | sample TergutMp193P3_FD_34947 | JGI IMG/M metagenome (IMG submission 34947) | reverse complement strand
CAGCAGGAAGAAACCATCCGCAACGCGATGGAAGAACAGGGGCAGGGGTCCAAGCAAATACTCAACGGCATTGAGCAGGTGACGGAAATTACGCGTAATGTGAAGAGCGGCTCCAATGAAATGCTTGAAGGCGCCCAGCAGGTAATAATTGAGAGCCGAAACCTTGAAAAGGTAACGCAGGAAATCACCTCCGGCATGAACGAGATGGCAACCGGAGCCGATCAGATTAACATTGCGGTTAATCACGTTAACGAAATTTCAGGCAAGAACCGCGAAGGCATTGACAGCCTTATAAAGGAAGTTTCCAAGTTTAAGGTTGAGTAAAAGGGGAAATTATGAAAATCGGAACAAAATTAATGGTCATTATCACTGCGGTAAATCTGGTCGGTATCGGCGGATTAACCATCAGTTCGCTGGTGTTTTCGTCAAACGAGATCACCTCTATGGCGGAGGAAAATATAAAAAGCATCGCCGTGAATACCGCGGACGTAATCCAGATCTATCTGGAATTTCCCCTGGACGAGATTCGCGCTGTGGCTCAGATTGCGGATCACTTATATGAAATTGCCGCCGGTGAACGAAGGACAACTCTCAATTTAATGCTTGAAAGCCTTACGAAAGAAAACCCCGATTTTGTGGGGGTATGGGCGGCTTTTGAATCCAATGCCCTTGACGGTATGGACGCCCTATATGTAAATACGCCCGGAACCGACGCCACAGGAAGGTTCGGAAGTTACTACCAAAACGTAAACGGGACAATAACGCTTTCGCCGCTGGGAAATTTCAGCGCGGAAGATTATTATCAAAACTCATTTAGATCGGGCAAGGAGGGGCTTATTGAGCCTTATTATGAGGACGTAGGGGGGAAGCAAGTGCTTATTACCAGCCTTACCGTCCCGATTACAAATAACGGACGCGTGATAGGCGTAACCGGGGTAGACCTGGAACTGACTGACATTCAGCACATGGCCGAGGAGATCAATCCGTATGGAGCCGGGGTCGTAGGAATATTCAGCAAGCAGGGAATTATTGTCGCCCATCCCGATCCGTCGCGGCTGGGAAAACAAATGCGGGAGACCGAGGCTGATATGGTTGGGGAGTATCTTCCCACTTTGGTTGACGCGGTAGCGAACAGCAAGGATGTGTCATCGACGTTTTTCTCGCCCGCGCTCAACACCCGTTTTAACCTTGTAGTACATCCGAGAAACATCGGGAACTCTGATACTCCGTGGGCGGTGGCAATACTCGTGCCATCCGCGATCATCATGGCGCCGGTTTACACCATGATCAGGTTTTTAATTATACTCGGAGTGGTAGTCCTTGCGGCTGTTACCGTTGTTGTTTTTATTATATCCCGCTCCATTACCGCTCCCCTGAAGTCCATGGAGGCGGTCTTTAATGTTGTCGGCGAAGGAGATTTTACCCCGACACTTACCGCCAACAGCAAGGATGAAATCGGGAACATAAGCCGCTCCTTTAACGGTACTCTGGAAAAAATACGCAAACTCATTAAAACTATCAAAAATCAGGCGGTATCGCTCTCCGGCATCGGCAGCGATCTTGCCGACAACATGAGCAAAACCGCCTCCGCCATGAACGAGATTACCGCCAATATCCAGAGCATAAAACAGCGCGTCATCAGCGAGAGCGCCAGCGTAACCGAAGAAAACGCGACTATGGAGCAGCTTACACATCACATTGAACAACTGGAACACCTCATTGAAAAGCAAAGCGGTAATGTTTCTCAAGCGTCCGCCGCCATTGAACAAATGGTGGCGAACACCCAATCCGTTACCGACACGCTTGTTAAAAACGCCACGAATGTAAAGACTTTGCAAGACGCCTCCGAAGTTGGACGCACAGGCTTGCAGGACGTAGCGCAGGACATTCAGGAGATCGCACGCGAATCCGCGGGGCTTTTGGAGATCAACTCCGTCATGGAGAACATCGCCAGCCAGACCAACCTGCTTTCGATGAACGCGGCGATAGAGGCCGCTCACGCGGGGGAGACGGGAAAGGGTTTCGCAGTAGTGGCCGCCGAGATCCGCAAGCTGGCGGAGAGTTCCAGCGCGCAGTCAAAGACCATCAGCGACGTACTCAAAAAGATAAAAAACTCAATCGACAAGATTACCAAGTCCACAGAAAACGTACTTAACAAGTTCGAAGCGATAGATACAGGCGTCAAGACGGTCGCGCAGCAGGAAGAAAACATCCGCAACGCGATGGAGGAACAGGGACAGGGAAGCAGGCAAATCCTGAACAGTATCGGAGAGTTGAACGCGATAACCGGGCAGGTAAAATCCGGCTCCCAGGAAATGTTGGTGGGAGCGAAAGAAGTGATCAATGAAAGCCATAACCTTGAAAAGCAGACGCAGGAAATCACATCCGGCATGAACGAAATGTCAATCGGAGCGGATCAGATAAACGTGGCGGTAAACCATGTGAACGATATTTCCGGTCATAACCGTGAAGGGATTGACATTCTTGTTAAGGAGGTTGCCAAATTTAAAGTTGAGTAATTAAAACGTTTCGCGTCTTATTTTTGCCCGGAGAAGGAGGGTAAAACATTGACATATACAGTACAGCCCCTTACACGAACTGACAAAAAGATGGAAGAAATAAAAGTCAATGGCAACATCAATGGTAACATTCTGTATGGTAACATCTTGGATGGTGACATCCTGGATGGCAACATCTTGGATGGTAACATCTTGGATGGCAACATCCGAGAATTGCTTTCGGTATGCGATAAAAAGAAAAAAATAGAAACAAGTTTTAAAAAATAATTTTATGAATCAATTAAAAGAATATACGCGGCTGCTTCTTACCTTTCTGAAGCTGGGCTGTATAACTTTTGGCGGCGGATACGCCATGATTCCGGTAGTCGAGCGCGAACTGATAAAAAAAAATGGCTGGATCACTATGGAAGAGGTTATGGATTATTATACCATTGCCCAGATCACGCCCGGAATTATCGCGGTAAACCTTTCCACATTTATCGGTTTTAAAAGAAAGGGCATTTTGGGCGGAACCATTGCGACCATCGGTTTTGTTCTTCCGGGTATTGCGCTCATTATTCTGGCGGCATTTTTTATCAGAAACATCGAGGAGTATCCCGTTGTAGTTCACGCCTTCACAGGGATCCGCATTGCAGTGGGGGCTCTGATTCTGGATACGGTGATCAAAATGGTAAGGGGAATTTTTAAAAACCCGGTAGCCGTTATCATCTATATTGCCGCTTTTGCCCTTTCATTCGTCTGGAGCGTGTCTCCCATGATTATAGTTTTGGGCGCGGGACTTGTCGGGTTTTTTGCTTACCGTCCCGTAAATACAAAAAAAGACGGCGGCAAACAATGAATCTGCTTTATATTTTTGCTGTTTTTTTCAGGATCGATCTGTTTGCCATTGGCGGCGGTCTTGCGATCCTGCCCTTTCTTTTTGAGCTTGCGGATAACTCAAGCTGGCTTACAAGGGAATCCATAGGCAATATGCTGGCGGTTGCCCAATCCGCTCCCGGTGCAATCGGGGTAAATCTTGCGGCTTTTACCGGCTTTACATATTCAGGCGCTGCCGGCGGATTCGCGGCTGCCCTGGGACTTGTAACGCCTTCAGTTATTATAATCATTATAGTGGCGCGTATGCTTGAGTCATTCAGGGAAAACAGGGTTGTAAAAACTCTTTTTACCGCGTTCAGACCGGCAGCTGCGGGTCTTTTGTCGGCAGCCGGATTAGGCGCTATTGTTCTTTCCCTCTGGAACGCGGCCGCTCCGCGCTGGTACGAATTTTTGCGCTGGAAAGAATTCCTGCTCTTTGGGCTTATCTTCTTTCTGGTTGTTAAATTTAAAAAGCACCCGGTTTTATACATTGCCGCCGCCGGGGCTGCCGGGGTAATTTTTAAATTGTAGCTCCTGTACTAATACTGTATAATGGAGATATCATGCAAACAGGAACTATCCGCATAGGCGGCATGACATGTGTAAACTGTCAAAATCGAATCGAAAAAAAATTGAAAAGCCTTAAAGGTATAAAGGATGCCTCGGTTGATTACATTGCCGGCAGCGCGAGTGTAACATTTGATGAGGCGTTAATTGACCTTTCCTCAATTACCGGCGCGATAGAAAGCCTGGGCTACACAACGAGTAAAGAGAACAGCAGCCGGATCGTGCTGCAAATAATAGGGGTATTGACGGTTGTTCTTGCCCTGTCAGTGGTGCTAAGGGCTTTCAGTACCTCAAGCATTGCCGCCTCGTTTCCCCTTGCCGCGGAAGGCATGGGTTATGGTATGTTACTCGTCATCGGGCTGTTGACCTCGGTTCACTGTATCGCCATGTGCGGCGGGATAAATCTTTCGCAGAGTTTGGCAGGGAGCAGGGAACAAACTGATCTCCCCGCTTCCCGTTTCTCTCTTTTACTGCCCGGCGTTCTCTACAACGGCGGAAGAATTCTCTCTTACACAGCCGTTGGCATTGCGGTCGGCGCGCTCGGTTCTGTGATTACAGTTTCTAACCTGTTCCGAAATATTGTGCTGTTGATTGCGGGTCTTTTAATGGTACTCATGGGGATCAATATGCTGGGGCTGTTCCCCTCTCTAAGGCGTTTCATTCCAGGACTGCCACGGTTTTTCACAAAAAAAATCGACAGACAAAAAGCGGGGCGCGGACCGCTTGTTATCGGTATCTTAAACGGCTTTATGCCCTGCGGCCCGTTACAGGCAATGCAGCTTTACGCCCTTTCCACGGGAAGCCCAATCAGGGGCGGCGTTTCCATGTTCCTTTTCTGCGCCGGCACTGTTCCGCTGATGTTCGCGCTTGGAGCCGCAGGCGGTATATTGAGCGGAGTAAGGGAGGGCGCGTTTTCCCGCAGGGCAATGCAGGTGGGAGCGATTCTTGTCGCAGCAATGGGCGTGGTCATGTTCACCAACGGCTGGAGCGGGACAGGATTTTCCGGCGCCCTTAACAGGTCGGCTTTCGTCAATTCCGCTTTGTCAACTAATGGCGCGGCGTTTGAACCTGTTATTCAAAACGGCGTGCAGATAATCAATTCAACCCTGTTACCCAACCGTTATCCCGCGATTACAGTTACGCAGGGTATTCCGGTGCGCTGGGTAATCAACGCGCCGCAGGGCAGTATCAACGGCTGCAACTACAGTTTCTTTATCCGTGAGTATGGAATTCAGCATACCTTCAGTCCCGGCGAAAACGTGATTGAGTTCATGCCGGAAAAAGCCGGAAGGTTCAGCTATTCATGCTGGATGTCAATGATACGCAGTACAATTACCGTGCTTGCGCCGGGGGAGAGTATTGCCGCTGCCGAGCCGGACATAACGCTAAAACCTGCGGGGGTCGCAATCCCCACGGGTGAAATTGTTTTGGCGCAGAGAAGGGAGAGCGTTCAGTTGGTCGAGATACGCCTGACAGATGACGGCTTTGAGCCGGCAATCGTAGTGATGCAGCAGGGACTGCCCGCGCTGTGGAACATCCAGATTGAATCACCTGATCCTGGCAACGACAGCATCATCTTCCCCGCCTATTACACACAGATAGAAACAGTACTGGGAGCAAATCAAATGCAGCTTATTCCCTCAATGGATTTTGATTTTTCCACTGCGGATAATGTGTTCTACGGTTATGTGAAAGTGGTGGACGATATTAACGCCGTTGACATTGAGGCGATAAAGGCACAGGTCGCGGATCACGAAACGCTGATCTACCCACAAGCGCATTTTGAAGTTACAGATAGCAGCGGCTGTAGCTGCTGCCAGTAACAATGAACAGGGGACAAATAATGAAAAAAAAATTCCAACGGGTGATATTTAATGCAGACTGAAACATTGCGCATAGGCGGGATGACATGCGCCGCCTGTTCCGCGCGGGTTGAAAGGGCGCTCCGCAAACTTGACGGCGTGCAAAGCGCGGCGGTGAATCTTGCCACTGAAAAAGCGACGGTGGTTTACGACCCGCGTTCCCTTCGGCTTTCATCTATTAAAGAAGCTGTTCAAAGGGCAGGGTATACCGCGCTTGATACTCCCAGGGCTGGAGCGGTTGACGAGGATAAACTGCGCAAAGAGAAAGAGATAAAAACCCTGTGGGTAAAGTTTATTGCAGCCGCTTCATTGGCTCTTCCGCTGTTGTATATCGCAATGGCTCCCATGATTGGCGCTGTAGCGCCTTCGTGGGTCAAACTCCCGTTCCCTCAGGCGTTAGCTCCAATGCGCTTTCCACTCGCATACGCGCTTACACAGCTTGTACTGGTGATTCCGATAATTATAGCGGGTAATAAATTTTACACTGTAGGTTTCAAAAACCTCTTTCACGGCAGCCCCAACATGGATTCTCTTATCGCTGTGGGAACTTCCGCGGCTGTTGGGTACAGCGTTTACAATGTGTTTCTGATCATTTCAGGCGATCACATGGCAGTTGATTCTCTTTACTTTGAAACCGCAGGCGTGATTATCGCCCTCATCCTTTTGGGCAAAACACTTGAGGCGGTTTCAAAGGGGCGCACAAGCGAGGCGATAAAAAAACTTATGGGGCTTGCACCCAAGACGGCAGTTGTTATTGTCAACGGTGAAGAAAAGGAAATTCCCATTGAAGAGGTACTGCCCGGCGACATCATCGTTGTGAAACCCGGAGGAAAAATCCCCGTAGACGGCACGGTAACTGAGGGGCACAGTTCAGTAGACGAATCCATGCTGACAGGGGAGAGTATGCCGGTTGATAAAAAGCAGGGCGATCCGGTTTACGGCGCGACAATTAACGCGAACGGACGCATATGCTTCAGGGCTGAGAAAGTCGGGGACGAAACCGCTCTTGCTCAGATCATCAAACTGGTGGAGGACGCCCAAAGCTCGAAAGCGCCCATCGCTAAAATAGCGGATGTTGTGTGCGGTTATTTTGTTCCCATCGTCTGTATCATTGCCCTTGCTGCCGGCGTTGCGTGGTTTATCGCCGCCTCCGTTGGAATTGCCGCGCCGCCGCACGGAAAAACAACGGTGGAATTCGCCCTTACGATTTTTATTTCGGTGCTTGTCATAGCCTGCCCATGCGCCCTCGGACTCGCGACGCCCACGGCTATCATGGTGGGAACCGGCAAGGGCGCGGAGAACGGCATCTTGATCAAGGGCGGCGAAGCGCTGGAAACCGCGCACAAGATTCAAACGATTGTGTTAGACAAAACCGGAACCATCACTGAAGGCAAACCGGAAGTTACTGATGTTATTGTAGTCAGGAATGATCAGCCGGGAATTATCAATGGGGAAGATTCCCTGTTGCAATTGGCAGCCGCCGCCGAGAAAAGCTCAGAACACCCGCTTGCCGCCGCCATTGTACACGAAGCGGAAAAACGCAGGCTGACACTGCCGCCCGTAACGGATTTCAAAGCCATACCAGGGCTGGGCATCGAAGCCGTAATCACCGCGCCTCCCGGGGCGCGCACCATCCTTATCGGAAATAAAAAACTTATGGAAGAACGCGGCGTCTCTTTTGCCGAACTGGAAAACGAATCCTCAAGACTTGCGCAGGAGGGGAAGACCCCCATGTACGCCGCTATAAACGGGGCGGGCGATGCCGGATTTCAGCCGGCGGGTATTATCGCGGTAGCGGACGTGGTAAAGGCAAGCAGCGGCAGGGCAATTGATCAGCTTCACAGGATGGGAATTGAGGTCGCCATGATCACCGGGGACAACAAAAAAACAGCCTCGGCTATCGCGAGGCAGGTTGGGATTGAAATGGTGCTGTCCGAAGTTCTGCCCCAGGACAAATCCGCCGAAGTGAGGAAATTGCAGGATGTATGTGATGATGTGCATGGAGAAAAGCGTCAAACCTTCGGTTTGTCGCTTTTCTCCCAAGCAACGAACCGCCAACGGCGGTTCGTTGCAATGGTCGGGGACGGTATCAACGACGCTCCCGCGCTAGCGCAGGCGGACATCGGCATAGCGATAGGCAGCGGTACGGACGTCGCGATAGAGAGCGCCGACATTGTTTTAATGCGAAGCGATCTAATGGACGTGCCGTCGGCAATAAACTTGAGCAAACGGACAATCCGCACCATCAAACAGAACCTCTTTTGGGCGTTCGGCTACAACGTGCTGGGCATCCCCATCGCCGCCGGGCTTCTTTACATCTTTGGAGGCCCGCTTCTTAACCCCATGTTCGCCGCCGCCGCCATGAGCCTAAGTTCCGTATCCGTTCTGTCCAACGCCTTGCGCCTCAAACGGTTCAAGTATTAAAATTAATTAATTCGGAGGACAAAATATGACAGAAATGGTTTTGGATATTCAAGCGTTGCCGGAAACGGTTTTTTCGAGAATTTCTTCAAGGAAAGTAAAGTTTCATGAAGAAAATGGGACTATAACTTTAAAACCGTTCCCTGAGGAAAAGCCCCGTTTTGATCATTTAATTGGACTGTTCTCAGATGGAAAAATATCCATAGATGATTTTTTGGAGGAAAAACAACAGGAAAAGGAACTTGAAAAATGAGCGACTTGTATGTCTTTGACGCATGTTCCTTAATTTCTGTTTTAACCAATGTATAAAATGTCACTTGCCGACTCAATAGGATTGGCGGAGACATTAATAAATGAAGGATATTTTGTTACAGCCGATCATCATGAATTGGATATAGTTGAGAAAAAAGAACATTTAAAAATAGTTTGGATCAGATAAAAGAAATAAAAATATAAAAGCGCAACTTCGCCTAACATGACTGTTTACGCAACAATTTAAAGAGCCTTTCTGCTTCATGGGGAATGTAAAAAACCGTCTGGATTGTTCAACGCGGGCGTTTGGGCTGACGAATTTGGGCTTGTTTCAGGTAAAGCCCAAATTCGCGCCCGGCGCGGGTTTGTTATGGCTCTGTCCCTACAGGATCGCCAATCGTATTTTTACTCAAATCAATGGTGTATGTAGACCTTGTTGAAAAACCGATGCTCCCTATCCCGACACCTTGTCCTGTTTCGCCGACATTTGGAGCTGAAACTAACCAAAGATCAAAGACTCCTGAATCTGTCCAACGATCATTAGTAAAGGCTTTATTGGCAACAACATAAAGCTGCGCGGTTATAGTGCGGTTGTTGCCGCTTCCGGTAATCTTCAAGCCCTTCCTTGATTGTCCTCCCGCTGCCGCGACGACTTTGGTCAAATTGGCTACTTCAGCAGGGGACGCGCCGGCGGTGGAGATTGCGACTAGAATATAATTATGGTTTGCCGGTATTTTATCTAGTGGGACATTCTCAATTATCAGAGTTTTTTCGATCCGCGGGAAATTAAAACTATTTATGCTAATGATGGTTGTTTCCTCTGAGAAGGAGACTCCCGCTTTGTATAATGTATAGGTTCCGGCGTGTGTAAATTCCACATAGACGTCATGGTTTCCATAACCTGTCCAACGGTCTGTTGGACCGTTCTCTTTTTCATAATTATAAAGAGACACGGTCAGGGAATTTTTGAAGGTGTTTTCGTTAATATTAGATTCGCCCCATGCGGTAATCCCTGTTTTGTCCAACACATCTTCAATGGATGTTCCTACAGGAAAGACTGTGATCTCAGCGTATGTAGTCGATGCTGTTACTTGCCTGTCGGTTAATTGGGTGATTACCAGAATTTTGGGATCAGTGTTGGGGCCTTCTCCTTCCGGGCAGGCTGTCATTGTGAAGGCGGCTGCCGCGGCAAGGGCTATAAACCCAATCAATCTGAATACGTTCTTCATTAAATAACTCCTATATAAGCCGCTTCAGCGGCGACGTTAATCGAATGGCTCAGCGAAGCTGAGACTATAAACCGTCTATACCATTATCGGCGTTTTTTGATGATACTGCAACCATATAATTTTCAAAATTCACGTAATTTCCCCCTTTTTTTGAACTGATCGCGGTAAAAACTGTAAAAAAACTTCATAAGTATTGACAATAATTTATTAATTTGATAATAATTAGCGCATTGCTGATTATCCTGTTTTATTTGACATTTAAAGGTTGAGAATTCAAGGAAAGTTAATCCAAAACGCAAAAACGCCTATTTTGGGCTTTTTGATAATCCGCCCGTATGGGACGGTCAATTTTTGTGTTTCCGCCAAAGGGTGGCGGAAATCACTCAAAGGAGTTCTTCATGAAGAACAGGTTCAAAATTCTTGGGATTATCGCTCTGGTAGCGGTAATGGTTTCGGTTACTGGTTGTGTGACGGCGAGTTCTATCGGCGGCACGGGTGATGGTCACGGGCTTTTCTCCGGTGGAGCGGCCAGAACAGCGGTTACGGAAGGCGCCACTGAGATAGCGTCGTACTCGGTAATTCTTATGCTTTTTGACGCAGGGTATGCCGACTATGCCGCCAAAGTTAAGTCAGCCGAAGCCTCTGGGAAACAGATTACCACAACTACGACATGGTATTTTGGCATCTTTAGCAAAATCACAGCGTATGCCAAATAAATAGTTTCAAAAGTTTTATTTGGTTAAGAATTGACGCGATAGTGTCAGTATTAGCCGTGCGATTTGGCGTTTGTCGAATTGTGCGGCTTTTTTTATGAGTTGATATTATAATATGTTAATCAGCGGAGGGTGTTGTATGAAAACTGTTAAAGTAAAAGGAAAATTCGTGATAGGGCATGACGGGAAAGATCATGTGGTTTATCGCGGCGGCGAGGTTGTTTATAAGGGCGATTCAATTATCTTTGTGGGCAGGAATTACAACGGTCATGTTGATGAAACCATAGATACGGGTACGTCGATTGTCGGGCCGGGCTTCATCGATCTTGAAGCCGACATCGACACCGACCACGCTCTTCAGGATGTGGTTGTGTCGGAGGAAAGGCAGTGGTGCGACCTGGGCGATAAGTACTGTACCTCCGATTTCTATTCAGATGACGATTTCAGAGACCGGCAAACCTATTCAATCGCCCAATTGATACGCAACGGCGTCACTACCGCCATGCCAATCATGGGAGAGATGTTCCACGGCTGGGGTCAGAGTTACCGTGAGCATGAAATTATGGCGGATGTCGCGTTGTCGATGGGTATGCGTCTCTACGCTGGGCCATCGTTCCGCTCCTTTACCCATGTCGGCAAGGGTTACGACGAAAAGCGGAGCGAAAAGAGTTTCGCCGACGCCATGCGTTTTTTTGACGACTTTGACGGCAAGGGCGGCGGTATGATTCGCGGGTTTATCAATCCGTGCCAGATACGCTGGACGAGCGTGGACGTACTGTTACGCGCTATCCGCTTCGCCGAAAGCAGGAACGCGCCTATGCGCCTGCACGCCTGCGAGGGCGTTTACGAGTGGGACTACATAAGGAAACTCGGCGGCAATACTACGATTGAGTACTTTGACAAGATAGGGCTGTTATCTGAATATTTGCTGATCCCCCACCTCAGCGTGGCGAGGAACAGCGAGATTGAGACGCTTGCGCGTTACGGTATCAGCGTTATTTCCACGCCGTGCGCGGAGGCGAATTGGGGGACGGCGCTTTTTTCGTTCGCGAAACTCACGTCTTATGGAATAAACGTTACAATCGGCACGGATTGTCAGCCGCTTGATATGATACGCAACATGCGCCTTGCCCGTGATTTGGACGCGGTATGCCGCAGCCGCATGGTCTTTGACCGTTATAATGAGGACGGCAGCGTAACAAATACGTTTGCTGACGAGCCGGATTACAAGCCAATGACAGTGGGAGATTTTTACAACGCCGCCACGATAAACGGAGCCAGGGCTTTGAAGCGGGACGACATCGGCAAACTCTCCCCCGGAGCGAAAGCCGATATTATAGCCGTCGATTTGAACGACATAACCGTAGGTCCTCACGAGGACCCGATCCGCACAATGGTTATAAGCTGTACGGGCAATAATGTGTCGCACACAATTATCAACGGGAAAACGCTGATGAAGGATAAAAAGCTCATCGGCATAGATGAAGGGGCGCTGATGCAGAAGGCGCAGGCAGTCTATGACCGGTGTTTGAATTTTTATCATGAACACGACCGTTACAACAGGCCGCTGGAAGCGTTCTTTCCGCCGACTTACAAGTATTTGTAATGAACTCTTTTTTATGGACAAACAGCCGTTTCTGGCTTATAGTTCCATAGAGGGGGAGACATGAAATACAAGACCAAATTGTTGGTAGACCGGTTCACAGGAATCCTTTCTTCCTGGGAAGGGGTGGAGTGTATTACATTGAATGAAGCCGCCCTGCCCGATACCCTGGATCCGTATTTCGCGCTCATCCTTGATGTTTTTTGTTCCGCTCCCATTCCTGACGTTGATGAGCGATGCCGTCTGTACGGAGATGATGTCTCGTTCTTTGAAACCTCGGGACAGAACGATAAAGACCGCTTCCTGATCGGGGATATTCCGGTACGCCTTGAATTTAAAAAAACGGGAACAATTGACGAACTTGTAAGTATTGCCTGTACCAAACATGAATCACTTTGGTTCATTAAAGATTCGGGGACTTACGGTTTTTACCGGCTGGCAAACTGTGAAATTGTTTATTCCCGCACCGACTGGATTCACGGAGTAAGAGAGCGTTTGACTCAAATCGATGATAAGTTCTGGGAAGAGATGCGCGGTACGGTTCAGTCGAAGATGGAACATTTTTTGTCAGACTTGGGAGCCGCCTGTTTTCAGGGCGACAAGTTTCACTATCTTATCGCGTCCGCCGGTTTTATTAAAACAGCGTGCCTGACTCTTTTTTGCATCAACAGGAAGTTTGAGCCTTCGCACCGCGCTTATTTTAAACAGGTTTGCGAACTTTCCGTATTGCCCGAATCGTTTGCGGCTGAATTTCAAACTTTCCTGGATAATAATTCCGGATCTGATTTGGATTCAAGGTTCTATCTCGCGAAACTTATCGCGCAGAAAATTGTCTCGTTGTAAAGATGAATATGTTTTTTAATTTCAGGCTGTTGTTCCTTTTTTTTTCTTTCCCCGCTCTTTTTTCATGTGAGAAAGACAGGCAGGTACAGTTTTCTGCCGGAATTGGTGAGGGTAAACTTTTCGCGGCAGGACGCGCGGCGCAGGAAGGAACACTTGATTTTTCAAAAACAAAAAAACTCGAATACAGGTTTGACGATTCATTTGCCGTTACGCCAAATTCCTCGCTTGTAATTGAATACGATTTTAGCATTTTGCCGTCTGAAACGGTGAGGGCTAATTTTTCTCTTGTATTGAAAATGGGAATGGCTTCATGGGAACTGCCAATGGATATTAACGGCGTTCAATACGCGATACCCATTGAAGATTCCTTCGATGGAAATTTCAGCATAGTTCTGGAATCATCCGGCAGGCTGGAGAGAAACGAGGCGCCTGTTTTTCAAATACGCTCCATTCGGTTTACTGAACGCAGGTTTGGCTTTAACGTAAACACGGACGAATATCCCATATACAGCCCCTTTTTACACAGACGGGATAACGGATATGTAATTGACATACCGGATGTCTTTTTGCCGGACAGGTATTTTTTTGAAATTGAAGCCGTCTTTTCCGCCGGGCAGGCGTCGCTGGAATTCGCGGGCCGTAGAATTGAAGCGTTACCTGAAACTCAAAGTTTTTTCATTCCTCCCGATCTGGCTCCCTCAGCGGGGCAGGTGATCCTTTTCGCTGAGGAAATCGGACTCTTCTTTGTAAATGTGCGCCAAAGTTTGCCGGTTTTTCCCGAACCGATAAAGGCTGACCCTGCCCTTGTTATTGCGTGGCAGCAGGAGAATTGGCGCAATAGCGGCTATGAAGTTTTCCGCTGGGATAGATTTCCTTCGTTGTTGATCTTCGATTACGCGAATTACGCAGTACAGGACAGGATGTTAAACCGTCTTGCCTTCTTTGTTGAAAAAGCCGGTTACCGTGGACGCCTTGCGACAGACGCGCAGCTTGCGGGTCTTCACGGCTGGAATGCCCATGATTACAAAGCCGATGATCTTGCGCGTTTTTTCGGCATCGCCCGCGAGACAAATTTTCCCCTGCTGGAAGAGGAGAGGGAACTTGAAAGAATCCTGCTGAATGAAGGAATCATTCGCGAAGAAGCGGGCGGCATCGCCGCTGGAAGAGGTGGGATACTTTCCATTTCAAAAGAATCGCCTGATTATCTTCGTATTCGTTTTATGTCTCACGAGTTATTTCACGGTCTTTTTTTCATTGACGAGGATTTTAGAAATTTTACACGTAACCGTTGGGAACGGTTATCCGCGCCCGCGAAAAGATTTATAACATCGTATTTTGATTATATGCAGTACGACACAAATGACGAGTATCTTTTGGTAAATGAATTTATGGCGTATGTACTACAGCAGAGTGTCTCTCAGGCGCGTGATTATTTTGGCAGGCAGCTCCCTCAAGGTCTTGAATCCACATGGCGCGTTTCCACTCTTCCTCCAAAAGATGTTTCCTCCGGCACATGGCCTACTCTTGCCGCAGCGTTCGCCTCGGAAGCCGAAGCCCTTTCCAATTATGTAAACCGGCGCTGGGGTCTTGCCGCAGGCCGCGTGTGGTCCATCCGCGTGAATTAGTATTTTTTATACTAAACATACATATAACGTTTAATCTTCATGGTTGGAGTTTTCTCGAAAGGTTCGCGGCGTTCTTCTATTCTGCTGAGGCGCGAGAAGTCCGCCAGTTTTTTGTTTGCCCATGAGTGCAGTTCGGCAAGGGCGTGTTCAACCGCGCCGGCTGCCGCTTTTGCCGCGTCGCTTAGACGTACCAGCGCGACAAGTTCTCCTTTTTCGCCTGAGTAAACAAGCGCGTCTTCTACAAGTTGTGAAGAGCCAAGCAGGGCTTCAATTTCTTCGGGATAGATATTCTCTCCCGCAGGTCCCAGTATCAGCGCCTTGAGCCTTCCCATGATGTACAGCCTTCCCTTGTTGTCAAGCCGCCCCAAATCGCCGGTACGCAGCCAGCCGTCATTGGTGAACGCTTCGGCGGTTCGTTCTCTGTCGTTGTAGTAGCCCATCATCACATTGGGGCCTCGAACCTGAATTTCACCTTCGCCAAAGACGGCGTTAGCCGCACATTTGGCGATCCGTACCGTTACGCCATTTGGCGAAGTCCCCGCCGAATGGACGGGAAAGCGCAGAGGCGTGTTACCCGCAACAAGCGGCGCGGTTTCGGTAAGTCCGTAACCTGTCGAATAGGGAAATTTCGCACGGTGTAAAAAGTTTTCAACTTCAGAAGAAAGAGGCGCGCCTCCAACGCCGAAAAAGCGGATACAGCCTCCCAGCGCACGGTTCAGTTTACGCCCCGCCAACCGTATCGCAATCGGACGGGTAAGAGGGCATCTGTACAGCCTGTTATCGCGCAGTTTTGGCGCGATTGCGTTACGGTACATTTTTTCGATAAAGAGCGGAACCGTTATCATCGCGGTAGGGCGCACAACCCTTGCCGCGGGAAGCAGTACTGAAGGCGAAGGCGGCCTGTCAAGGTAGGTGATACTCGCGCCGCTGATCACGGGAGCGAGAAGCCCCAGACTGCACTCATAGGAGTGCGCGAGCGGCAGCACTGAAAGAAGCCGGTCGCGGGGAAATATTTTTACGAAAGATAGTGATGAATAGGCGCATGAAATTATATTCGCGCCGGAGAGCATCACTCCCTTGCTGTTTCCCTGAGTGCCGCTGGTGTATATAATTGTTGCAAGATCATCGGGATTGCATTGGGGATGATCCGTATCTTCTTCACCAACACGCAAGGGCAGTCTTTTTTCAATACCATTGATGGATACGGTAACGCTTGAGTTGTCCTCGTTATCCGAAATACTGTCGATGTAAATTAACGGCACTTCCTCCAGAAGTGAAAAGTGAAGTTTTTCTCCCGGTATCTGTGAAAATTCAGGTGAAGTTTTCCGCATTTCAAATTTTTCCGCCATCGCGCGGCTCAGGCAGATAGCGCAAACGCCTGAGTGAAGGGCGATATGCTGAACCTGTTCGCCCGAAAAGCCTGTAAGCATGGGAACGGAAACCGCCCCGGCAAAAGAAATCCCAAAATAGGCAAGAGGCCATTCAGGACAATTTTCGCAAAGGATCAAAACCCTGCCGCCCTTTTCGACGCCTAACTGCCTTAAAAGCCGCCCAATTTGCCGGGCGCGGTTTCCCATCTGGGCATACGTTACACATTTACAAATTTTCCCGCCACGGAGCATGGCAAAAGCAAGACGGTCCTTATATTTCCGCGCAGAAGCGAGACACAGGGAGGAAAGTGTTTTTTCTGCAATTTGTTTCATTATGAGTTTAGAGCGGTTTTTTGTGGAAAGGTTGCAGTTGCAAAGTGCCGGTTTCTTACGCTGTACCAGCCTTGTATGGGTTTGTAGTACAGCCTTGACTGCATTTATAGTGCAGCCTTGACTACATTCATAGTGCAGCCTTGACTAACTTTGTAGTGCAGCCTTGACTACATTCATAGTGTAGTCTACACTGCATTTATAGTGCAGGCTACACTAACTTCTTAGAGCAGACTGTCTGTTTTTGTATACTTTCTCCAATTCTAAAAGATGATGTCTGACGTTGTTGTGTTTTTAAGATAATCTTTGTTTTCTTTTGGTTTTGGTGTATACATTTCAATAAAATCCCACAAAAGTGATAACGATTCTAAAAAGCGATTGTCACCCGGCCGTTCCCCTCAAACATTGTTCACCCCCTTATAATCTTTATAGTGATACTCGGACTTAACTTCATCGTCTTAACCAGTTTTTCAATCGTCTCTGGAGAAGGCGGCTTCTTGCCGTACTGCACGGTCAACTCGTTGTCGTCATAAACACGCGCTCTATACCAGCCATTCTCTAACGCTTTTGCAAGCACTTTTTGCTCAAGTTCAAATACTACATCACTGTCATCGTCTTCGTCAATTTCAAGCAATTCTTCCGGCAATTCTTTAAGTAACGACTTAAAGTATTCTGCATACTCAGGCACAGTCATACGCAGCCATTCGCCATGAGATACATAACTGTTTGTGTCATGAATATTGCCTTCAGGGTCGATTATAGCCCCGCCGCTTCGTAAATCATCTTTGTTTTACGTCAGCCTCATCGCCGCCTGTGCGCTGTTCAAACATGGGTTGCCTCCTGTTTTCAAAAAACCAATATGCCATTTTAATCGTTCGCGGCTTCCAGTATCTAAAGCCCTTTGTCCCGTAAACATTCCTGAAAAAAATATGGGAACATTATTATATTCTTTGATTCTACAAGTACCAATTATATCATCAAATATACACTCAAAATTCTCCTTTATCAGACGGCTTGCATAAGCATTACCAACTACAATTATTCTTGGTGCAAGTTTTTGTATAATTTCTTTGCTGATATTAAATTGTTCTTTAAGAAATTCATTCCCTTCCATTTGCATTATATTATTTTGTTTAGTTTTTAAACTAAAGTATAAATCTAAATGCGACCATTTCATACCATGTGCAAGTTTATCAAAATGCTGATAATAAGGGTAGTTGTTTTTGAAGGTTTCATTACCCCAATAAATACCGTTTTCATTTTTTATGCGATATTTACTTTCAATATCTTCAACTTCGCTGGGATTAATGCCAATAAAAAGTAATGTGTTTTCTTCAAGATTTTCAAACATAAAAAGACCATTTTCCGCCAAAGGTTCATTTTTAGCTAAATATTTTTCGAGCAGTTCTCTGAGTTTAGTCCCATACATTGATTTTACATTCATAGTCAATACGCTCCTACTTCTTTATTAGAAAAGAATATTTCTATCCTCCTTGTGTTCCCCTCAAAAAATGTGTCGTAACAGGTGTCAGTTACTCTCCCTCTTGCCTTTATCTAATATTTTTTATGCCTATTACCTTCATTCATAGCTTCATCAATTTGCGGTTTATACAACTCCTTAATTTCCTCATAGTTTCTTTCGCCAATAGATGGCATAAATACGGTTCTTTGTCCCAAAATTAATCTAGGCAATAAAAGGCTATCAAACAATTTCTTCCGCAGATGCTCTCTAAGTTCCTCCTTCAAAACGCTTGGTATTATTATCGTATCAAAAACAATATCGTCAAAAGGTTCATATTTTTTGTAGCTATACATTTCTGCCTCAAATTCGTACTTCTGTTCCCTATAGATAAAAGCCCCATCCTGAACAATCATTCTTGCCTCTTGTCGTTTATCTAAATGAGGTTCAAAAATTTGGTAAGGAGATTTTATGGATGATTTATCAAAAACGAATATCTTTCCATTATCTTCATAGTGCTGATTAGCTGCAAAATAAGCTGCAATATCTAAATTATAGGTAATATCCAATAAACTTGTTTTTAGACTATGAAACTCAGAACTAGGAGCATAATGTTGGGCTACAGCCAGATATGGCAGCATTTCATCTGTAGGGAAAACACGGGAAGATGTAGTAAAAATGTTGTATTCATTCAAATCACCGGGAAAAGTGTGATATCCCCTTTCCCACAAGTGATGAATAAATTGTTGTACCCATTCAATTTCTATTTTTGGTCCTAAATTTTTGACATTATTTTCAGATCTATAAGCTCCAGGTAATAGACTGTAACATTCTTTTGACTGTCCGCGAAATACATAACAATTATTAATGAATGGCGAGTATTCGTAATCGTGAATGGTTTTAATAATTATCATAATACAGTTCCTTTTTTCCAGATCTTCCTTTTCCGAAATGAGCAAGATATACATTGTTATTCTACTACCCCATACAAGGACAGTTGTTTCCCTGCGTTACCGCCCTCCCTGTGCTTGTCGAGCGCCTTCCAAATTTTGCCGAATTACACTATCATTTGGCGCAAGCCGTAGCGCCACTTCATAATCCGTGATAGCCCTGTCGTAATCTCTTTTTCCGTAATATGCATTGCCACGGTTGTTATACACAACGGCATCATTGGGGTCAAGGCGTATTGCCTGAGTATAGTCAGCTATGGCCCGGTCGTAATCCCTTTTTCCGTAATATGCACTGCCGCGGTTGTAATACGCAGTGGCATAATTGGGGTCAAGGCGTATTGCTTGGTTGAAATCAGCTATGGCACGGTCGTAATCACTCTTATAGTAATACGCAAGGCCGCGGTTGTTATACGCAGTGGTATTATTAGGGTCTAGGCGTATCGCTTGGGTATAGTCAGCTATGGCACGGTCGTAATCACTCTTATAGTAATACGCAAGGCCGCGGTTGAGATACGCATTGGCATTATTGGGGTTAAGCCGTATCGCCTCGGTAAAGTCAACAATTGCCCCATCATAGTTGCGATTATTATTTTTCTGTATTCCCTGTTGCACTAATGCTTGGGCTTGTTGCTGTGCCTGTGCCTGCTGTTGCTGCAACTGTTGTCGTGCATCTGCAAGATCTTGCCTTAAGGTGGCATTATTCGGATCGAGTCGTAGCGCCGACTCATAATCAGCGATAGCTTCTATATAAACCCTACTATTATAGTACGAATTACCCCGGTTGTGATACGCATTGGCATAATTGGGGTCAAGGTGTATTGCCTGGGTATAGTCAGCAATAGCTCGGACATAATCCCTCTTTTTATGATAAGCAAAGCCACGGTTGTTATACGCAGTGGCATTATTGGGGTTAAACTGTATCGCCTCAGTAAAGTCAGCGATTGCCCCGTCATAGTCGCTTCTATTATTTTTCTGTATTCCCTGTTCTACTAATGCTTGGGCTCTTTGTTGCTGTTGTTGTTGCCGTTCAGCGGCCTCTCGTTGTTGTTGTGCTTGCCGTTCTGCTGCTTGCCGTTCAATATCCAAATCCCCAGTTTCTATCTTCATATAACCGGAAGCGTTTATATTTTGCGAAGAAATCCCGTTAACGGCAACAATCACAATAGTCAGAATAGGCGTTAAATCTTCTGCCCTTACATTTGGGAAATTTACTATCCCTTCAACACTGGATGGGGGTGTTATCCATATGTTCCCTGCGGAAAATCTTATCGCTTCCGTAGTCAGGGTAACACTGCCGTTACCGATGGTTTTGTTTGCCTCGTTAATAAGCGCGACATCTACCTTATAACTGAAAGATCGCCTGCCGCCGAATACAACGGTTCCCGCTGTTCTCGGCGTTATGTCCATCAAAGGCCAGCCGGAAAATCCCCAGATACTGCGTCTTCCTGTTTTTTCAAGCCCTTCCAAAAGCGCGTTCAGCGCGTCGAAACCTGCCTGTGACGGATCGAGCGCAATACGCATTCCTATATTTGCGGTACGCCTTGCATAATCGGTTTGTCCTATCTGAATCAGATTAGGATCGAAAATTATTTCAAAAGGCGGATGGTCGTTGAAAAAACGCGCCGTTTCTTTGAACGCTTCAAGCCAACTGTCACGCGCCTGTATGTCGTTCACTATCCTCTGGCTGATAGTACCGCCGCTTATGGTTGTGGAAAGCGTATTGAGCCGCGATAATGTTTCGATTCGTGAAGGATCAAAAGTGATCGCCTGCGTATAGTTAAACAAAGCCTCTATTTCCGAACCGCCCGCCTGCGCGGTTATGCCCCTTGCAAGCCCGCCTTCAGCCAATACCGTAGAGGTATTTCCCGCCAGGAGCGTTTGTAGACCTGATTCCGTTAATTGAACTCCCAACTGGGCGAGCAATTCCGCAGTTGCTTCATTTAAAAGCGTTCCCCTTCCCTGAAGCTGGGTAAGAGTGCCGTCTTTCATAAAATCTGCCCTGCGTACTCCTGTAGAGGCATCGGTTATGGAGAGCTGTAAAGAGTACCGGTCCCCTGAAAGTCTTTGAATTGTCCCGAAAAGAAAATACTGGGCGTTTGTTAAATTACCTATTCTTACGAAATCGTTATCTGAATAGTTTCCGCTTGCCGCTAAATTCTGTTCGGATATTATTCTGTCAAGGTTTTGCCTGTCTATCAGGTTAATGGCGGAATACCTATTAAAATTGTTGTTTAACAATCCCTGAATGTATATTGGCAAATATTGCGGTACTTCTCCCTGGACTTGCGGAGCGAGAACGGCAAGCCTGATATTTCCGCCTCCATCTCCGGTGTATAATGGACCGGATGGAGCGGCTTCCATTCGTCCAACCGCACCCCGCGCGGAAATCACTGTTCCATCAGAGGCGAAAGTTACCCATCTTGATGAATCGGTCGAAGAACAGGTCTGAAAAGCCACAGATGTTAATATCAAAATAAAAATATGAAAATAGGCTTTCATGTACAATACCTTCATTTGACGGCTTTCTCTTAACAAACTCTCCTTTTTTCATAAATAGCAAATCATATAATAATATGCAATATGTATTATATCATATAATTATATGATATTCAAGCTAAAAATGACATAATTATGTTACTTTTCAAAAATATGACCGATTTTTCCAAGCGGTTACGCTCTGAAATTGAATATATCGGCCTCAATCAAAAAGAATTTGCCGCGAAAATAGGTATAAAAAGACGGACTTTGGACTCCTATTTAGGGGCTCAGCAATCCATACCGCCTGCCGACACGGCGGTAAAAATCGCCGCCGCCCTCGGTCTCTCTGTTGAATACCTTGTAACGGGTAAGGAGTACAAGCAAAACGTTGACATTTCCCGCTATTTGCAATTCAGGGATATTATGGACGATTTGGCAGTTCTGCCCGATGAGATTTTAGACCCCATAAAAACGATGATAAAAGCCGCCGCCAATAATGAACGGAAGAAATCCAGCCCTTGAACCTGCCTGTAAACCCTGATAACATGGAAAAATGCAATCACTAGGTATAAACATTGGCTCAACCAGCCTGAAAATGGCTCTTTTTCAATATGAAGGCTCTGCTTCCAATGGAAGCTTCGAAGGCGGCAAGGCGGTGTGGACTGCTACCACGCCACACGAGGGCGACTTTGGCGCGGCGGTTCGTAAACTGCTTGAGGAGGGGAATGTCCCTGAGGGCATTCCCGCACTGGTAACGGGCAACGAAGGCCGCTTTATGTTTGATGTTTCGGGTACTTTGGAGCCGCTGTGCGTGGAAGCGGCGCTGCGCAGTTTGGGGATTAAGGCGGACGCGGTGGTCAGCATGGGCGGGGAGGATCTTATCGTCTACTCGCTGGATTCCGAGGGCAAAATAATCAACAACTTTTCAGGAAACAAGTGCGCCAGCGGTACGGGTGAATTCTTAAAGCAGCAGCTTGCCCGCATGGACATGACCCTCGACGACATTGACAGGGTGCCTGACACCGCCAAGGTGTACGCCCTTTCCACGCGCTGTTCGGTGTTTATGAAAAGCGACTGCACCCATCGGCTGAACAAGCGGGAGGCGACCAAGGACGACATTGTGCTGTCGCTTTCCGACGTGATGGCGGTAAAGGTTATCGATTTTTTAAAACGGGCGAAGGTAACCAGCGGACGTGTGGCGCTCACCGGCGGAATTACGCTTAACAGGCACATTATCCGCTTTATCCGCGAGAAGGCTCCGGAAATTGAGTTTATCATTCCTGAAACCGCGCCGGTGTTCGAGGCGCTGGGCGCGGCGGCGCTTGCCCCCAAGTCGGGCAGCCGCCTGCCTTCGGCTGACAAATTGCTCAAGCCCAATGAGATCCGTTTTGGCACTCTGGGCGCGTTATGCGATTGGAAAGACAAGGTAAAAGTTTTTGATAAATCCGGCGGCAAGGTGCGCGCGGATCGCAGTTATATTTTAGGAGTTGACGGCGGCTCTACTACCACTAAGGCGTGTCTTGTTGATATTGAAAACGATGAAATTGTCGCGAGCCACTACGGGCGCACCCACGGCGATCCTGTGAAGGCGCTGAAAGAGTGTCTCGCTATCATTCAGGAAAAAGTTGTCGCCGATACGGGCGGGAAGAAGATCGATATCCGCCTCGTTGCCACTACCGGTTCCAGCAGAGAGATACTCGGCGTGTTTTTGGAAACCCCCGGCGTTTACAATGAGATTATTGCCCATTCGGTGGGAACGACTTACTTTGACAAAGAAGTTGAAACAATTTTTGAAATCGGCGGGCAGGACGCGAAGTACGTTTTATTGAAGAACGGCGTGCCTATTGATTACGCGATGAACGAGGCCTGCTCGGCGGGAACCGGCTCCTTTTTGGAAGAGTCAGCTTCCGGCGACCTTTCGATTCACAGCGCGAAGGACATCGGCCCCATCGCGTTAGACGCAAACGCGCCGTGCAAATTCGGCGAGCACTGTTCGGCGTTTATCAACAGCGACATCCGCAAGGCGGTACAGCAGGGCGCGGGTAGGGAGAATATCACTGCGGGGATTGTCTGTTCTATCGTGGCGAATTATCTTAACCGCGTCGTAGGCAACCGCACAATCGGCGGAAAGATTTTCTTGCAGGGCGGCGTGGCTAAAAACCCTGCCGTTCCCCTCGCGTTTGCGATGTTGCTCAATAAAGAGATACTTGTTCCACCTTCGCCGGAACTTATGGGCTGTTTCGGGGTGGCGTTACTCGCAAAGCGCAAACACTCAGACGGCCTGCTTGATGAACAAAACGTAGTTATTGACGACATCATTAACCGTGAAATTGGTTATGAGCGGGTCTTTAAGTGCCAGTCCTGTGAAAATCTTTGCCCGATACAGGTGTTAAACGTCAACAACCACAAGTACATGTTCGGCGGTCGCTGTAACAAATACACAAATATGCGAAAGCACATTAAAGACGTGCCGGTTTTTGATTATGTCGAGAAGCGGCAGAAGATGTTATTTGAAGAGTTTGCCGCGCCGGTTGCGAATAACGTCGGCGCGGAGGGGGGAGACTTCCCCCCGTATAAAAGAAAATTTGTCGTTGGCATTCCCCGTGCCTTTTCTGTTCACACGCTCTACCCGCTGTACAGTTGGTTCTTCCATGAGTTGGGAATTAAAACATTTCTTTCTACCGAGGTGGCGCATGAGGGAGTCGCTCGCGCGGAATCAACTTACTGTTTTCCGGCGGAGATTGCGCATGGAGCGGTGCAGGACTGCCTTGATAAAAACGCCGATTATGTGCTACTGCCGCATTTCCGCGATATGCCGTCTTACGAACAGAAGGTTCACGCGAACTTTTGTCCCATAACGCAGGGGCTTCCGTATTATATTGAAAAGGCGTTTCCAGACATCGACAAAAAACGCTGGCTGCCGTTAGTTGTCAGTTTTAAGTTTGGCGAAGGAAAGGCGCTTGAGTTGTTCTGTGAAATGACGAAGCGCCTCGGTATTGACGAAGCGGAAACGAAAGCGGCTTTCGATAAGGCGTGGGCGAAACAGCTCAGCTTTTTTGACGCGGTACATAAGATGGGAGTTGAAGCTCTGGAGGAAGCGCGTAAAGCCGACCGTCCCGTTATAGCGACATTGGGCAGACCGTACAACGCGTTTACGCCGGAGGCAAACATGGGCATTCCGCGCAAATTTACCACGCGCGGTTATTCGATTGTTCCCTTTGACATCCTGCCGTTCCACGATGAGGAAATCTTCCCAAATATGTACTGGTATTACGGCCAGCAGGACGTTAAGGCGGCGAATCTTCTTAAAAAAGAAGATAACATCTATCTTACATTTGTTTCCAATTTTTCGTGTGCGCCCGATTCATTCATTCTTCACTACATCAAGTGGGTGATGGGGCAAAAACCTTTTCTCGTGCTGGAACTTGATTCCCATTCGGCGGACGCGGGCATTGATACGCGTGTTGAAGCGTTCCTCGACATTATAGACGGTTACCGCGCGAAGAAAGGCGAGCTTGAGGCGGAGCGTTACGATAACGGCTGGCGTTTTATCAGCGAGAAAAAAGAAACAGGCGAATTTGATTTGCGCATAGACAATGTAAAAACAGGCGAAACTGTTCCGATTGCGGGTAACGAGCGGGTGAAGGTTCTGCTCTCAAACATGGGGGCGATTTCTACCGAGTACATGGGCGCGGCGGTTCGCAGTCTTGGCATTAACGCTGAGGCTCTGCCTGTTGCGACTAACAAGACGATTCAAATCGCCCGCGCCCACGCTTCTGGAAAGGAATGTGTCCCCAGCCATTTGGTTTTGGGAAGCGCGTTGGAATTTTTCTTCAGCGAAAAGTACCGCAAGGACGAACTTTACCTGCTCTTTGTGCCGATTACCACCGGCCCTTGCCGTACGGGGCAGTACTATGTCTACTACGAAAACCTTTTCCGCGATATGCGTCTTGAAAACGTGGTTGTGTTTATCCTTTCGGCTGACAATTCCTACACGGAGCTTGGCCCCGATTTCGCCAAACAGATGTGGATAGGGCTTGTGTTATCTGACTATCTGAAAGACATTCAGTGCGCGCTTAAGGCGACAGCGGTCGATCCTGTAAAGGCTCAAGCGGATTTTGAACATTCATGGCGAAAGGTTATGCGCGCGGTGGAGTATAATCCCAAGGGAATATGGAAAGAACTTAAACATGTCGCGTATGATGTAAAAAAGATTCCGTTAAAACGAAAACTTGTAGACTGTCCGCGCGTGCTTATTGTAGGTGAAATTTATGTGCGCCGTGACGACTTTGCCGTTGGTGAACTTACAGATCTGATGAGCGAGCGCGGCATCGTGGTAAAAGTCGCAGGGATAAGCGAATGGATTCACTATCTGGATTTTGTTCGCGAATACGCGCTTAACAAATTGATCAAACTGGAAAAACCCGGCAAGAGGCTTTTTTCCAAGCCGTGGAAGGATTTGAAAAAATTGCAAATTGAGGAGTGGTGGAAACATCACATTGAGAAGAAAGCGCTCGCCATCCTTGAGCCGACCGGCCTTATCCCTGAAACGCCTCACGATATGCGCCACATCATGAAGTACACGCAGGAGCACTTTGTCAACCTTGAGCTTAACTCTGAAATTGCCGTTTCTTCCGGTTCAGCGGCAGCGGCGATGGACGCGGGGTATTCGGGCATCGTGAACATCAGCCCGTTTGCCTGTCTTATCGGGCGTGTGATTGAGGGGCTTTTCACCCCATGGGCGAGAGAGCGCAATTACCCAATTCTTTCTGTGGAAGTGGACGGAAATCTTCTGCCGCCGAACATTGTGAACAAGCTGAATATTTTCATGGTGAATGTACTTCGTTTCAAGGGTGGAAGCGATCTTTCAGCCCTGGTGGATACACCAGAACTGGTGGATACACCAGACTTGGTAGACGCACCTAAATGAAAAGATTGGAAAAGTGCATCGATTTACTTTTGGAAAACTACGACGCTTACGGCATGGTAAACCATTCCGATTCGGCGAATCTTCCGGGAAGGGAGAGCATCGATGGGATTGTCCGGGGACTTGAAGAACTGCTCTTTCCCGGCTTTCTGGAAAACCTCCGCACAGACAGGGAATCTTTACGAAAAATCACCGGCGAAAAAGTGAACAATCTGTCATTGACATTGATTGGTGAAGTGGAAAAGAGTCTTGCTTTTTCTGCCCGCCGTGGAGTTTTAAACTGCGGACACGAAGGCTGCCGCGCCGCAGCCGCGCTTGTGGTGGACGAGTTTTTTGAGGAACTGCCGAAGATCAGAATCATTTTAGGCAAGGACCTTGAAGCGGCTGTCCGTGGAGACCCGGCTGCAAAAAGCGCGGATGAAGTGATCCTGTCCTATCCGGGATTTCAGGCTATCGCATTGCACAGGGTGGCGCACTTTTTCTGGACGCGTCAGATTCCGGTTATCCCGCGCATGATGAGCGAACTTGTACACAGCCGTACCGGAATTGATATTCACCCGGGCGCGGAAATAGGTGAGTCGTTTTTTATCGATCACGGCACGGGCGTTGTCATCGGGGAGACCACAATAATAGGGAGGAACGTTAAACTCTATCAGGGTGTTACCCTTGGCGCTCTTTCGGTAAAAAAAGAGGAAGGTAGGTGCAAACGCCATCCCACAATTGAGGACGACGTAACAATTTACGCTAACGCTACGATTCTCGGCGGCGAAACCGTGATTGGACGCGGCAGCGTTATCGGCGGCAGCGTGTGGATCATTCAATCAGTGCCGCCGGACAGCAAGATTTACCTTAAAAGAGGGGAGTGATCAAGGGAGAAGAGTGTGGAAGAAAAACGCTCCGTCACCAAATTTGGATTTGTCGCCCTTGTTGGCCGTCCGTCTGTGGGAAAGTCAACTCTCCTGAACAGGATGTGCGGCGAAAAAGTCGCCATTGTAAGCAGTGTGCCTCAAACCACACGAAACGCGATACGCGGAATTGTCAACCGCCAGCAGGGACAGCTTGTCTTTGTAGATACTCCCGGACGGCACGCGTCGCAGAAAAAAATCAACAAAAAACTTATGGAAGTTTCCGAGCGCGCCCTTGACGAGTGCGACCTTGTTCTATACGTTTTGGACTCAACACGCGCTCCCGGCCCTGAAGAAGAGGAGGTAGCGTCCCTCCTTGCCCCGTTAGCTGAAAAGACAGTCGCCGCCGTAAACAAAATGGACTGTCCCGGCGCGGACTTCAAGAGAGCAGTGGATTTCATTTCCCGTTATTTTCCCGTATCTGTAAGCGGACGCTGCCTCTCCGTTTCCGCCGCCGAGGGGCAGGGCATAGAAGAACTTCTGGGCGCGTTATACGAAATTGCCCCTGTCGGAGAAGCGCATTACGGTGAAGAGTACTACACCGATCAGGAGACAGGTTTTCGCATTGCTGAAATCATCCGCGAACAGGCAATAAACCGTCTGTACCAGGAACTGCCCCATTCGCTGTATGTTGATATAGCGGACATGGAATTTAAAGAGGAAAGACTGTGGGTAAGAGCCTTTATAGTGGTGGAGCGCGAGTCTCAAAAAGGCATGGTAGTGGGCAAGGGCGGTGAAATGATCAAGTCAATACGCCTTGCCTCCCTGAAAAATTTAAAACGCATCTTCGACTGGAAGATCGATCTTGACCTGCGCGTAAAAACCGCCAAAGACTGGCGTCACAACGACCGCACATTACGCCGTATTATTGAGCGTTAGTTTTTTTACCACGGAGGAAAAATCAAGGCGTCCTGTCTTTGTATCATTAGCGTATCGCGTCGCTGAAAAACCTGTCAATTCGGCTGAATAAATCGATATCCAGGGCGTTGATTCTATTTTTGTCCAATTGAAACTCAAGCGCCCATGCGCGGAACTCTTCATTCGTTAAACTCTGTGAGAGGCATTTCCTCCGTGAAAAATTTCTTAACCAAAAAAACCCAAAATCTCTGACAGCAAATCGTCGAAGGTATCAACGCAGTGAATATCGGCGTAGTCTTTTCTTATTTGTTCAGGGGCGCGGAACAGGCAGCCGCCGTCCGCTTCGCGAATCATCGAAAGATCGTTATAGGAATCGCCTCCTGCAAAGATGCGCAGATTGAGCGATCTGAAAGCCTTTACAGCTTCCTGCTTGCCGTTTCGCTGGCGCAGAGAATAACCGCAAACAGCTCCGTCCGCCGCGATTTGCAGTGAATTGCAAAAGAGGGTAGGCCATGATAATTTTGCCATGAGCGGTTTTGCGAACTGTTCAAAAGTATCGGAAAGGATAATAAGCTGGGTTTTTTCACGTAACGCGCTTGTAAACTCAACCGCTCCCGGCAATGGTTCCATCTTTGAGACAACATTCTGTATATCGGAAAGTTTTAGATTGTTTCTTTTCAACAAGTCGAGACGGAACTTCATCAATTTATCGTAATCGGGCTCGTCCCTTGTAGTTCTCCTCAATTCGGGGATTCCTGTAGCCTGGGAAAACGCAATCCATATTTCAGGGACAAGCACCCCTTCAAGATCAAGACACACCAAATTCATTATAACCTCTGCTTCAGAGATGATAACATAAAGCAGGAATTGTTTCCAGTTTTGTGGTATAAACAGATATGACAATACTGAAAATTTCAAATCCTTTTAACGCGCCGGTGTATCATGAAGAAACCGTTACAAGTACGATGGATATTTCCCGCCGGCTTGCGTCAGACGGCGAACCGCACGGAACTGTTATCACCGCTGATTTTCAGGAAGCAGGGCGCGGGCGTATCCGGGACCGGAACTGGCGGATGGAAGAAAAATCAGGTCTCCCGTTTACCATCCTGCTTCGTTACCTCCGCGCTGAAGAAATACCGTCCGCTCTTACTTTGCGTGTTGGTCTTGCGGTTTCCCTCGCCATTGAGGATTTCGCTCCTTCCATGAAAGGAAAAGTGATGGTCAAGTGGCCCAATGATATAATGATCCATTCAAAAAAAGTATCCGGCATTCTCTGTGAAGCCGACGGCGGAACCGTACATATCGGCATCGGTATCAATTTTTCTCAAAAGGAATTTCCCGCCTCTATCCGTGAAAAAGCTACCAGCATCGCCCTCGCTTCGGGCATTGATCTGACTCCGGTTGAACGCTTTTCCCTGATTGAGAAAATTCTTGCGCGGCTTTTCGATGAATTGGAAGAGGTAAAGCTCGATGATGAAAAATGGAAATCCCGTTTGGAACGGCGGCTGTATAAAAAAGATGAAAACGTCGTTTTTATTGAAGGAGCCGCCGGTTCAGGCAGGGAAGTAAAAGGCCGCCTCGCCGGTATTACAGGAAGCGGCGAACTTTTAATCATACCCAACGGCGAAATTCGTCCCCGCTCATTTATCACGGGTGAATTGACTTTTCTTTAAAAAATTATTCTTTGCAAAAAAATCGTGAATGTGGTATACTGATGAAAACACACAAAAGAGGTACTGTTATGTCATCATTATCGATTCCTGCCGCAGGGGCGGCTCATGATTTTTTGGCGCTGGGCGCTCTTGTAACAAGGCTTGATCCCGGAATAATTCCCTTCGCGGAGGCAAACGAATACCTCCTGCATGTATCCGGCGGTGAATACAATGTAGCGGCTAACCTTTCCACATGTTTTAACATGAAAACCGCTATCGCAAGCGCGATAGTCAATTACCCGATAGGACGCAGGATTGAGTACGCGGTACAGAAAGCGGGAGTTACACCTTACTACAAACGGTTTGAACATGACGGCGTACGCGGGCCGAACATGGCTATTGTGTGGAGCGATCGCGGACATGGAGTACGTGCGCCTGTGGTATTTTACAACCGTTCCAACGAAGCGGCACAGCAGCTCAAGAGCGGAAGTTTTGACTGGGACGCGATTTTCAGGAAAGGAATTCGCTGGTTCCACTCCGGTGGGATTTTCAGTGCGCTTTCTCCCACAACGTCAGAGCTTGTAATAGAGGCAATGCAGGCGGCTAAAAAAGCGGGCGCTGTTGTGTCCTTTGATTTGAATTACAGAGCGAAACTCTGGGCAGTCGCCGCCGCGGAACGTGGATTGAGCGCGGATCAAGCGAGCGAGGGGGCCGCGAAAACCCTGCGTAAAATTGCCAGTTTCGTTGACGTGCTTGTCGGCAACGAGGAAGATCTTCAAAAGGGTCTTGGACTTAAGGGGCAGGATGTTGAAGCGAAGGGCAAACTCGATCCATCGGCGTTTTTCGGCATGATGGAGAGCGTAACAAAGGACTTCCCCAACATCAAGGCGGTAGCGACCACGTTACGCGAAGTTCATTCCACCAACCGCCACTCATGGAGCGCGGTTCTTTGGCTGGACGGTAAAACATACCAGGCCCCCACCGCCGAACTTGACGTATACGACCGTGTCGGCGGAGGAGACGGCTTCGCGGCAGGTTTGTTCTACGGTCTATTATCAGGCAAAGCCCCCGAAGAATCCTTGAGGCTTGGCTGGGCTCACGGCGCTCTGGTTACCACCACGCCCGGAGATATTTCAATGTTCAGCCTGGATCAGGTTGAAGCCTTCGCCAAGGGAGGCTCCGCGCGGATACAGAGGTAGAAATATTTTATATTTTTTTTTCGCTTGACTAAAGCAAATTGCCATGTACGCGCCGTATATAAGGGTGAGCATTGTGTGTGCTGCATTATTTTATGATGAAGGAGTTTGAGATGGGTATGGTACATGTGGAGATTACCCTAAAAAATGTGTATGACGAGATGAAAGCCTCTGAGGGATTGATCAAACTGGAGGATGTTAGATCTGTTACTGTTACGGCAGTAGCGGATACCGGTTCCCTGCATTTAGTAATAAATGAGGAACTGCGTGAAAAATTGGGGCTTATGGCTATGGAAGATAAAACAGCCTTAAACGCCAATGGTCAACAGATACCCTGTAAATTGGCGGAGGGCGTTAAGGTGAAATGGAAAGACCGTTCCGCTTTTTGTTCAGCCTTGGTTATCCCCGACGCAAAAGCTGTTTTACTGGGAGCGATTCCCCTTGAGGAAATGGATCTCATAGTCAATCCGGTTACTCAGGAAATAGTAGGCGCTCATGGTGATAAAGTACTGACTTACTGTTTTTAAACGAGCTTCTTGCAAAACTCAAGCAGGTTTTGCAAGAGCTTGACATTTTCACCTAACCAAAGTACCTCTTCGCGTTATCAAACGAAATATCGCGTACGATTTTTTCAAGGCGCGGCAGGTTTAGGGGGTACTCTCCGTTTTCAACCCAGCCGCCGATTAAATTGCAGAGGATGCGCCGGAAGTATTCATGACGCGGATAGGAGAGGAAACTTCTGCTGTCTGTCAACATTCCCACAAAAGCGGGCAGCAATCCCACATTGGCAAGGACGCGCATCTGCTCCTCCATGCCGTCCCTGTGATCGCAGAACCACCACGCGCTTCCAAGCTGCATTTTCCCTTCAACGCCTGAATCCTGAAAGCCGCCCATTATTGTCGCCATTGGATAATAGTCTTTCGGGTTCAATGAATAGAGAACGGTTTTTGGCAGCGTTGATTTTTCCCCGCCTGAATCCATGGCTTTTAACAGCGCCGCCAGATTTACGCTTAACTGGCAGTCGTTCACCGCGTCGGCGCCTGTGTTTGGTCCCATGCGGGAAAAGATTCTCGCGTTTATATTGCGTATACAGGAAAGATGAAGCTGCATCACCACATTCTTCTTTGCGTAGAGTTTCGCAAGTGAAACAAGTATTGCCGTTTTATATGCGTCGCCTTCTTCTTTGGAAACCTGCTTTCCCGCCATCACCCTTTCAAAAGTTTTTTTTGTTTTTTCCGCTGTGGCGACTGCGTACGGCGCGTACTCAAGGGCGTGATCCGACGCACGGCAGCCGAGGCTGATAAAATGATCGAGTCTCTTTTCGAGGGCGGCAAGCACGTCATCAGGCGTTTTTATTGTTGTTCCGCTTGCCTTTGAAAGAGAGCCGATATAATCGGCGAAACCGTCCGCTGTAATTTCAAACGCCCTGTCCGGGCGGAAGGAGGGAATAACTCTTGTTTCAATTTTTCCTATTGGAGATGTTCCCTGCGCGATATTGCGGTGGTATTCAAGTGAATCTACAGGATCGTCAGTTGTCCCGACTGCGTGTATATTGAATTTGTTAAAGATTCCTTTTACGGAAAGTTCCGGTTTTTGAAGGAGCGCGTTTGCTTTTTCCCAAATTCCAGGCGCGCTGTTTTCGGTAAGCGGTTCATAAATATTAAAATAACGTTGAAGTTCCAGATGAGTCCAGTGATAAAGCGGATTGCCAATAAGGTTTTCCACCGTCCGCGCCCACGCGAGAAATTTTTCATAGCCGCCCGCGTCTCCCGTAATGAAACGCTCGTCAATACCCATGGCGCGCATCATCCGCCATTTGTAGTGATCTCCCGATAGCCACGCATCCGCAAGGTCCTTCAACTGCGTATTTTCCGCGATTTGAGCAGGCGAAAGATGACAGTGATAATCATAAACAGGCTGATCCTTTACAGCCCCATACAATTTGCGGGCGGTTTCCGTCTCCAGTAAAAAATTCTCATCCATAAAAGCCCTTGCCATTTTTTCCTCCTCAATTTTTACGTTTTTTTAATGTTATACCGGAACACTGGAATTTTCAACACGTAAGACGTACAGATGAAGAAACGGCTAAATTTAGCCGAAATTCAGAATACAGATGTCCGTGTTCATTTCCCTTAAAAAATCGATTGTTTTTCTTCTTTGCGGCTTTGCCTGCGCTGTGGGAACGGCGTTCCTTGTCGATTATTTTCTCTCAGGTCCGAGGCTTGGTCCGGTTTACGACTTCTTCCTGAGCCGCAGACAGCCGCCGCCTGTTTCACGGGAAATTTTGCTCATCAAAACGGATGAATTTGTGGAAAGTTCCGATGTTTTTTCCGTATTGATGACGCTTACGGAAATGGAAGCCGCGAATCTGATCCTTACCGCGAAGATTTCCGGTTCCGCCTCTCCTGTTACGGGAACAGAAGCAGAGATTCGCCTTCGATTTCGGGATGAATTTGTTCTTCTGGGAGCGAACATCCGCAACATGTTTGAGGCTATCCGCCTGGGCTCGATTCCGCCGTCGCAGGCTCCCTTGTATATAGAACGTTTGGTTGAACTTTCTGAACATAGCAGGGACCGCCTTCTTTCGGGATTGATTGACAGGGATGAGGATTTAATACGCTCCATCGCTGTATTTCCCAATTTTATGGAAGTGGAAGCGTTGAACTCCTTTGATAGGGATGGAAAGCTCAGGCGCGTTCAGCCTGTAGAGCCTGAATCTTCGCTTGAGCATCCTGTTTACCGCATCCTTAAATCACGCTACGCCGTTTCCCGGATTGAGGATACCGAGAATGGACGCGTTCTTCTGCTTCGCGGGTTTAACAACAGCGAAACGGAAATTCAACTGGACAGAAACGGTAACATCATAACGGCGTTTCCTGAAGCCGGCTTTCGCAGTGTAGACATTTCGCTTTTCCGCGAATACGAAGAAGCGTTAAATGTAATGCGCCGTATTTTAAAGGAAGCCGATGAATTGGGAGCTTTTTCAAAAACTCTGCCGGAATATTCGCCGCTGTTCCTTAACGATTACGCGCTTGATCTTAGGGAGGAACTGTTAAAAGAGCCGGACAGTGAAAAAAAAACCGCGTGGATTACAGCTAACGATGATTTCTTTAAGAGTCTGGATGATTTTCTTTACGGTCCCGCGGAAATGCTCCTTGTCAGGGGATACGAAGAAGTTATCGCGGACGAAGATTCAACTGCACAGGAAGTGTCCTCGAATTTGATAAAAATGCGGGGTGATATGATAGGTATGTTTGCGCTGATGCGCGAAAGGCATAATGAGCTTGCGCGGCTTCGAGACAGACTGAAAAATGAGCTTTCATCTTCGTTTTGCATAATGGGTGAAAATGTTGAATATTCCGCGCTCCTTGCGAACGCGCTGATCACAGGCAGCCACATTAAACCTGCGGGCAGCCGTTATGCGCTATACTGGTCCATTGCCGCTTCCCTTGTCGTTTTGTTGATTATTTTCAGGCTGCGCCCGTTTTTTCTGCTGACGGCTGGTTTGTTTTCCTGTTTATTTGTATCAGCCGCGTTCGGCGTCTACTTTGTTTTTACCGCGTACTGGATCGATCCCTTTATTGTTTTTGGATCGATTCTTGCGGGGACGCTGGTTATCTTTTCCTGCAGGTGCGCGACAATACTGCGCAGAGTGTCGCTTTTTCGCCGCGCCTATGGAGCGGCAGTCTCCGGCGATATGTTAAAAAATTTAATAAGCTGCGGAAAACCTGAACCTTGCGAAATTGTCGTTGCCAATGCCGCCGTAGTCGCAATCAGAGACGAAAAGCTGTATTCCATGGAAGAGAGCGAAAAACCAGGTGATGCGGGCAGCTCGCAAAAACAGTTTTACTCAAGAGTTAAAAGAACCGTTTTTGGGGCGGGAGCGTCAATTGCAGGTTATGAGGGAGATACGGTTATCGCCTGTTTTGGTTCCCCCCTGGACGGTAAAACCATTGACCCGGCAAAAAAAGCATACGCGATGATTAATGGTTTACTTGACAAGGAAACCTCCTGGCTTTTCGGAATGGATGTCGGAGAATGTACTTTTTCCTGGTCACCGGAAACAGGGTTTACCGTGAACGGCAGTCCCGTAGTAAACGCGAAAATCATGGTTTTGAAAGCCGCCGGACAGAAAATACGCGCGCTTGTTTCCACAACTGCACAAATAGTGGCACAAGCAGTGGCACAAACAGTGGCACAGGTGAACTAAATCACAACCTGTTTCTGGGCCTTACGATCACTTTCTTTATTTCGCTGTTCTGATCAGTCCAGAGAATTGTATTGGTTTCAATATTGATCAATTCGGCAGTAACAAAGTATGTCCTGACAGTTTGATTTCCATCTCTGTCAACAATCGTCTTTACTGAACCTGTAAGCATAAAATCCGCTCCGGTTTCATTCGCAAGAGACGAGGCTGTATCTTCGCTGGCATAGGAGAGTTGATCTTCCCTCTCCGCGCGGATTGCGTCCCTTGTTTCACCGCCGGCGACAAACTCAAGTTTGCCGCTGTTAATTATTGTCGTTCTCATAATGGACGTGATAATTTCCGTATCAATATGCTCGTCGCTGTCATTCCTGAATCTTCCGATAATAACCGCAGGGATTCTTCCTCCTCTTGCCCTTATTGCCTGATCTACCCTGCTGCTGCTCAAACAGCTTTCAATCAGACTTCTACAGACGATTCTTACATCGGTGTCATTCCAGTAACCGCTTAGATCAGTTTGCGTACCGGAATCTATCCTTGTAACGCCTGATGACGCGCACGTACACATCAAAAGAGCCGCCGCAAAAACAATTAAAAACTTTTTCATATTTCCTCCTCATTTTATTTTCTGATTTATTTCAGACATACAATGTCAATCAAATTAATATCCCCTTCCCTTACAACAACGTTACTGCGCTCTATCCTGGAGATAATCGTACGGCCTGAGTAAAAATTTACCGTAACATTATAAGTCCCCGGATCAAGATTGACTCCTCCGATATGCGCCTTGTTGGGAAGATACCTGGACATTCTGATATCCGCGCTTTCGGTTGCCTCTAACGCCATTTTAGCGGCTAACGCGACCAGGGTTCCCGCCAGCTCCCCGCTCTGTTTGGCAGTTTCCATTGCCGCTATATCAGCCGCGACATACTTTAATATTGTACGAATATATGTTTTTAGCAAGATGTTCGAATAGCGAACGGCAAAAGTCTCTTCGATGACGGCTCCCATATTTTCAAGCAGTTCAAGGTCGAATCTGTGGCTTTCATCAACTATAACCTCAATTCTGCTTATTACGCTTGGTCTTTCCACCAGTTTCGGCATCTTGAAATTGGCGATATGCAGAACCGGATGCTGGAAAAAAGGAAAGTAGTGCCGAATGGTTTCCTCTACTTTAACAGGGGATAAACCTGTAAAGCTGATGATGTTAAGCCGCGCTTTTCCTTCTGGAACAGCCTGCGCCTCTTCAACAGCCATAGGTACGGGATGCTGGTAAATATATCTGTTGGTTTCAAACGCACTTTGAAGCTGATCAAATTCTATGCGCGCGCTGTCGGTATTTCCTGTAGAGAGATAGAAAAGGGCCGCCAGATAGCGGGCAAGGGCCGAGTTGGAAAAGTTCACGGGCTTTCCCTGCGGTATCTCGTTGACGCCCGTTTCCCTTATGACTGTCTCATTCAAACTCGCCCCGGTATTCGGGTCCCTGTAATCATACCTGCGCGCAAGCATATCCAGTTTCCCGCTGGACATGCTCAACTTTCGAATTTCAACCAGCGCGCCTTCTATATTACCCCTGTTGTAGTAATTCAGGGCGTTAAAAACATTAAGGTAAATATCCTCAAAATCCTCACCCGGGTAATCCTTCGTATTGTCGTTGGCAATGTATGAGGCGAAATTGGCGGTTATACTTTTTGTGTACGCTTCCTCAATCAGTCTTTCCGCTTCCTGCAGGTCGCGTGACGAATTCGCGTAATTTCGCGCGTAATGTTCAAGAAGCCCCTTGTCCAGAAAGAGCATAATGGCGTTTTTTTCTGAATAAATGGGCTTGTTCGATTCCTGTCCGGCGACAACCGCCGCTATCGCCTCTTCAAAATCGTCATTTCCCACCGCAAAATCGATATCTTTGTATACATCAGGGCTGCTTGCGCATGAAAACGCCATTAGCGCAGGTAGCAAAACCATAAAAAATTTCAGGATGGATAATTTTTTTTTATTCCTTTTAATATACATAAGAATATGTGATATTTTTTTGTTTTTTTGATGTTTTGTCAAGTAATATGTTTATGGTATAATATTGCGGTGAACATTATTCTTTTGGAAGAACATGAGCTGGGTCATAATCTTTCCAGGCGGGATGAAAGGACTGTTCATCTGCTGAAGGTACTGCGTAAAAAAACGGGCGATGTTTTTGAAGCTGGGATTCTCGGCGGGATGCGCGGAACGGGCAGGATTGAAAAGATCAATTTTGACGGCTCTATTTTTATCTCGATCAATGCGGCAGATCCGCCTCCTCCGCGTCTGCCTATACGGATTGCTGTTGCCTTTGTGCGCCCAATTCAAATACGCCGCCTGCTGCGGGATCTGTCCAATATTGGGGTTTCCGCGATTGATTTTGTGGGAACAGATCTGGGGGAAAAGAGTTACCGCGATACAAAATTGTTTAACGACGGCGGCTCACAGGCGGCTCTTGTAGAAGGCGCGGTTCAGGCGCGCGATACAAGGATACCCGCGCTTACAGTTTATGATTCTTTGGAAACATGGATAAAGAAACGGGCATGGGAAGAAAAAGGGGACGATCGAATCCCGCTCCTTCTCGCGATGGACAATGTCCGCCCGGAAGGTTCATTTTTTAACCTGAGTCCCGCGAGCCGTCCGGCAGTGCTGGCAATTGGCCCTGAAAGGGGCTGGTCGGACAGGGAGCGGGATTTATTTGAACAGGCGGGTTTTTTACGGCTCTCCATGGGAAGCCGCGCCCTGCGTACTGAAACCGCGTGCGTAGCCGCCGCGGCGCTTGCCATGGAAAAAACAGAGGAGTACGGTATATGAATCAGGACACGGTAAAAGAAAAACTGTTGGCGATACAAGACGCGCCGCTTGAGTTTTCTCTCATTTTTTCAGGGAAGAAAAGCAAGAAGGTAAACGGTCTTTACAAGCCGCACACAAGAGAGATAATCCTTCACAACCGAAACTTCAAATCTGACGAAGCGGGGCAGAATCTGTTACTCTACACCGCAATCCACGAATACGCCCACCATCTGCACGCCTGCTCGCGGGGAGGCACCCTTTCTCCACGGGCGCACAATACCGAGTTCTGGGCTATATTCCACGCCCTTCTTGAAAAAGCGGAAGAGAAACAAATCTACCGCGACGTTTTTTCCGTCTCACCGGAATTACTTAAACTTACGGAAGTTATCCGCGGCAAATACCTAAAGAACAACGGCGCTCTTGTAAAGGAGATGGGCAGGCATCTTTTAAAGGCACATGAACTTTGCACCGGCATCGGCGTCCGTTTCGAGGACTATGTTGACCGTATGCTGCGTATCCCAAGAGCCGCGGCAAACATGGCGATTAAAATGTTTGAGTACGACATCGCTCCTGAAGTTGGAGCCGACAATATGCGCTTCCTTGCCGGCATTCGTAACGGCGAAGAACGCAAAGCCGCCGAAACCGCCCTCATCAGGGGAAAAAGCCCCGACACGGTAAAGATTCAGGTTCGCGGCAAGGAAAAGGAAGAAGCCCCCCAGGAACGTCTGCAAAAAGAAAAAGCAAGACTCGAGCGTACCATTGCCTCTCTTAACAAACGGCTTGAGGAAATAAAACATGAACTCGGTGAAAAAGACTGGGCTTAAATTTGCTCTTGCAAAACTTCAGTTTTACAAGAGGCATATTTGCTTTTTATTGTTTTTTTGCTACGATTAAAAAAGAGACTGATAAATGAGTGAAAATACCAGAAATGTTTATATTGACTATAACGCCACTACGCCTCTGAGACCGGAGGTGAAGGCGGCTATAATAGAAGATTTGGAAATTTTTGGAAACGCTTCCAGTATGCACGCGTCAGGCAGGCTGGCGCGCGCCAGAGTGGAGCAGGCAAGAATCGCGGTCGGCAATCTGATAGGAGCATCAGGCGGGACGGTCGTTTTTACCTCTGGCGGTTCTGAAGCCAACAACGCGGTATTTCAAACCATTCGCCGTCTTTTGGAAACGTCCGCCGGTAACCGCGATGAAATTTTAACCACCGCCATTGAGCATCCGTGCGTTTTAAATTCAGCGTTAAACTTAAAAAAAGCCGGTTTTAAAGTTACCGTTCTTCCTGTTGATGAATACGGAAAACTCAAAATGAACGAGCTTGAAAAAGCCCTGAGCGAAAAAACTCTTTTTGTGTCGGTAATGGCGGCTAACAACGAAATTGGAACAGTGCAGAACATAGGGGAGATAACCGCTCTTGTGAAGAAAAACGGCGCGTTAATGCACATAGACGCGGTACAGGCGGTTGGGAAGATACCTCTAAACGTACAGGAGTTGGGGGTGGATTACCTTACTATCTCCGCGCACAAAATATACGGTCCAAAGGGCGTGGGCGCTCTATATGTAAAAAAAGGCTCCCCCATTTTTCCGTTGATACACGGCGGCCATCAGGAAGACGGTCTTAGGGCTGGAACTTACAACAATACCGGTATTCTTGCCTTTGGCAAGGCTGCTGAAATTGCCGCCGCCGAGGTAGTAAGTTACGGCTCATATTTTACAGCCCTTCGCGACAGGCTGCGCCTGGGGCTTGAGAAAAACATCCCGAATATCAGGATAAACGGCCACCCGAAAGATACGCTTCCAAATACGTTAAATGTTTCCTTTCCCGGCGCGGAAGGTGAGTCGATTCTCCTTTCAATGGACATGCAGGGAATTGAAGCAAGTACAGGCTCGGCTTGCGCTTCTGGAAGCCTTGAACCTTCCCATGTGCTTTTGGCGACCGGCCTTGGTCCTGAGATGGCGCACGGCTCGATTCGTTTCAGCATGGGGTGGGGGATTACAGAGGAAGATATTGATTATATAATAGAAAAGCTCCCGCCCATAATCGCGCGTTTAAGGGCGATGTCAACATTGGAAGCGTGCTAAAGGAAAAATTATGCCGGACTGGTTGTATTCAGATACTGTTAAAGAACATTTTACAAATCCGCGGAATGTGCTTTTGGAAGATGAAAAAACTTTCGCCCCTGACGCAAGGGGGCAGACTGGAAATATCAAATGCGGCGATCAAATGTTGATGCTCCTTAAAATAAAAGATGATGTAATAACCGATGTCCGCTGGAAAACATACGGCTGCGCAAGCGCCATCGCTTCTACCAGTATGCTTTCCGAAACCATAAAGGGAATGAGAATCGAGGACGCTTACAAAATTCGCCCGGAAGATCTTGTCGCGAAACTTGGGGGATTGCCGAGTTTCAAGATACACTGTTCCGTCCTGGGCGACAAAGCCATGCGAGAGGCGATTGACGATTACCTGGAAAAAACCGGCAGGCCCGGCTTGCTAATGGAAGAGGCAGTCGTTATCTGTCATTGCCTCGGCATTACGGACAAGGACATTGAAAACGCCTTTCATAACGGAGCCCGCAGTTGGGAACAGTTTCAACAGGCAACCAAGATAGGCACTGTCTGCGGAAGCTGCAAAGAAAAAGCCGAAGAGTTAATCCACGGTCTTGAACACATTTATGGAAATTAAAAACCAGTATAGAAATGAGGAGATGAGGCTTTAATGCCTCATTTTTCAACTCCTCACTCCTAATTCTTTTTCCTACCTCATTTCCGTTAAATCAGCCGGGTTCAATACAAGCACGGAGCCGTCTTCGCGCTGGGTTAGCAGGCGGCCCTGCTGGATTGTTACGGACGCGTTGGGGTGTACTTTGACGCTTGATTTGGACTGTATAACCAGGTTTGTGTTGAAACGTCCGATGTAGCAGCTATTGCTGCTAAGATCGACCGTGATTGCGTAAAGATCGACGCCGTTTACCCACAAGAGGCTTCCCGTCATTATATCGTCATCACCCTGCCTTGCTATTTCAAGAGTGTTCTGGTTTATCTCAATCAGACGTACCGCGCCGTTGCCCCTGTTCTCACCGGCGATGGCGAAAATTCTGCTTCCTGTGAAAGTAACTGTCCGAACATGGGCAGTATCTACGGGGGAGCGCCTGATTTCCCTGCTGGTTGAAGGATCGAAAAGGACTATCCTGCCCATGATTGCCGGATCAGTTCTTTCTATAGTTATGCCGAAAATTCCATCGCCAGAGGTTTCGTTAGAAATTGCGGACTGCTGATCTTGCGCGATTTCCTGCCGTCCCTGCTGGGCTTGCTGTGTCCTCTCTTCGGCGAATTCATCAAGCGCTTGGGCTTCTTCACGCCGTTGATCAAGACCGGCTTCACGATTGTCAAGATCCTGTTCCCTGCTGTCAAGTTCTTCCTGCGCACGCGTTGCTTCTTCCTGCGTTATTCTTCCAGCTTCGCTGTCTTCCTGTAAACTTTGCCTTTCCTGAGCGATATCTCTTCTTTCACTGTCTATGGCGCTTTCTTCCTGCCTGATTGTTTCGCGTTCCGTCTGGGCGCGCTGTTCAGCTTCACCCGCTTCCCGTTCCATCAAGTTGACCATGTCCTGCCGTTGCTGGACACCGAGGTCGTCTTCTCTCCGCAGTTCCTCTACAACCCGGCTGTCGGAAATAACGCCCGTATCAACAGAACTTAAGCCGCCGTACCCAAGGGGGATAAGTATCATAGTTCTGCCGGGCCATTCGTCATAACGAACGGAAAGACCGGCTCTGTCTCTGACAAGATTTTCTATTACCCGGGTTTTATACCTGTTGGAAAAATAATCCCAGTTGCCGCGGTACACCGCGTTATAGATGGTTATATATTCAGCTAACAGAGAGGCATCCGCTTCGTTGTAGTTATACGCCGATTGCAGATAACCCTGAATTATTGTGCGCAGGTTTCGTATGTGATCCACCCCTGTATCTACGCCAAGGATAAAAATATCAGAATCGATCTTGCCGTCCTCTGGTTCTGAAACGCAATGAATAACAAAGTACCGGTTTCTGGCGCCGGCTTCAATAGTATACGAATCTGTTCTCCTTTGTTCGGCGGTTATCTCTGCCGGCGCGGAGCCGGTACCGCCTTCAGCGTTGTATATCTGTACCCCCAGGACCGCTCCGATTTGGCGAATCTGTTCCCTTGTGTCTATTCGAGTATATGGACCCTCATAGTTTAAAAAGGCGACAGGCGGGAGGTTTTGCAATTCATCCTGGTTAACCTGGGTATACCCTGAGACGGTAATTCCCGCAAGAATGATAATGGTTAAAATTGCCCGGTATTTCGGCAAAGCGAGCTTTTGCATTTTCATTGTAACGCTCCTGATAGCAAATTATACACTATTTTATCAAAAAAAGCAAAAAATGTCTCAGGTTTAAGAGGCTTCTGCGTTTACTTTTTAATTCACAATGATTATAGGCTAATATGCAGAAAATACACTTGACATTTTCCTCCTCTATATTACAATTTGTAATATGAGAGCCAATCTAAAATTTAACGAAGTTATTACCACCGCCAGGCTTCCTGTCGATACCAGGAACAAACTCCTTGCTCTTTCCAGCCTCAAGAAAAAGACAAAGTCCGAGATTATTATTGAGTCGCTGGAAATGTACTATAAGCAGGAAGAGGGCGAGATAGATTCCTTTACCTTGGGAGAGCCTTTTTTCGGCAGGTATGGTTCGGGCGAAAGCGACCGCGCTACAACTTACAGGCAGCGGATCAAAAAGAAACTGTCCGACAGGATGCGTGAGTGCTAAATTCCATTCTTGTTGACGCTGGACCTCTTATTGCCCTTTTTGACTCCAGCGAAAAGCACCACCGTGGAATACGGGCTTTCCTCAAAAAAAACCCGTACAGGTATGTTAGCACAATAGCCGTTTTTACCGAAGTTTCCCATATGCTTGATTTTAACACCGCCGCTCAACACGACTTTTACGAGTGGGTAATGTACAAGGGGGTATTTATCAGCGACATTAATCAGAATGACATGTACCGTCTTGTTGAATTGACCAATAAGTACGCCGATGTTCCAATGGATCTTGCCGACGCGACCCTGGTCATCACTGCGGAAAAAACCGGTATTCATGAAATCATCAGCCTGGACAGGGATTTCAATATCTACAGACTTCCCGGCAAAGAACTGATACAAAATGTTTACAAACCTTAGCTTTCCCTTTTACCGCAAAGATTCGAGTTCCCTTTTTGCGCGGTTGCTGACGATTTGCGGCTGTCTGTCTGTGGAAAGCAGGGTGAGTATCCTTACGCCTGTTTCGCTTAGGGGGGGGCCGGAAAAGCGGCAAAGAGCGCCTGTGGCTGAAGCGATAGCCGTCAGCACCTGTTCATCGCGTATTCCGCCCGCGTGTGTGATAGAGTCGAAAAATGTCCTGATGGCGATTCCCTGGGGATCGACTCCGATTGCGCCGATAGCCGCCGCCGCCGCCGACTTTAACGTTGGATCTATTTCTCTGTAGAAAAAATTTGTAAGCCACGGAATGGTTTCATGTGAACCAATCTTCCCCAACAATTGCAGGGCGTTGAGCCGGTATTGAATACCAAAATGACTGGTAGAAACCATCATTAACAGGGATGTCAACTCAAGCTCATTTGCTCCCACTCTGCCGGAATTTATGGCGGAAGCCGCCTGTTCAAATTTGATTCTCAGTTCATATTCGTTTAACGGGAAAACAGCCTGCAAGGAGGCTTGAGGGCTGCCCGTTCCATATACGCCGTCCGCGGCCGGCCCGTAAAGGCTTATTCTTTCCGGCAGAATGCGGTCTTCAATTTTATACGCATAGAGTATCCAGTCACGTCCCCCTGCGTAAAGCACGCCGTCATTTCCGAATGCCGGAACGGCGGCGACGTTTTGCAGGAACATGTACCATAACCTTCTGCCTTCATGGGAAAAACCTGTGGCGCCGTTTTTACTCAGAATGTAAATTCCTCTCTCGTCATAGAGCATTTCCACTTCCGGTTCGGGCCTTGTGCCATTGTTAATAATTTCTCTTATGTGGCTGTCGCCGCTCCAGAGTATTTTTCTTTCATTAAACGATACAAGGACAACCCTTCCGTCATTCAGAGTTGCCGCGAAATTGCCTCCACTGCTGACCGCGTCAAGAGGGCCGGACGGGAGTCGTGGAAAGGGCAGCGAGTTTGTTTCGCTTTCAGCGGAAATAAACCAGTCTTCTAAAGCGCCGAGTATTTCCATGGTTCCGTCCGTATACAGCACAAGAATCTGCTGCCTGTCAAAAGAAAGCAAAACAACGGGATTGTTTGAGAGCGTCCACCTGTTGGCATTTCCAAATGCGTCGATACGGAAGACTTCATTGTTTTCCAGCGCCAGGATTATCCCTCCGCTGCGATCAAGTTTCGGGGCAATAGAGAATGGCGACTCAAATGTTCTGGTCCACAACAAATTACCGGAAGCTGTGTAACAGGAGATTTTTTTTTCGGTAGGGACAAACAGCCTGCTGTCCCATCCAACGACAACCTTTGCGCTTAGGGGGCTTTCAAGATTATGCCGCCACAGTTCCCTTCCAACACGGTTAACCGCAATGAGTATACCGTTAGTTCTTGAAAAATACGATGTACCTTCCCGTGATCGTGTAACGTAGGGACTGATTCTGCCCATTGCTGAATAGTTCCACATCGGCGTTCCATTTGTGGAGTACGCCCTTATGTTCCCTCCGTCCAGGGCTACCACCGCTGACTGAACTTGAACATCGGGCAGTGAAAGCACAACACCGCCCAAAGCCTGCCGCCAGAAAGGGCCGCCGGAAAAAAAGCCCTGCTGACGGCCCGCGCCTTCACTTTGAGAAAAAGCAGGAATTGCAGTAATGAGAAAAAAGACGCACTTTTTCAGAAAAGATCGCATCATGATAATTATACAACAAAAAAATAAAATTAGTCATTTGAGCCTCTTGCAAAACCGGTTAGTTTTTCAAAGACAGCCAGACTTTCAATATGCGCTGTCTGCGGATAAAAATCGAAGAACATGAGTTCTTTCAGTTTGTAAGAGGCATTCAGTATTTTGGAATCACGCGCCAACGCCGCGGCGTCGCATGAGACGTAGGTCAAAAGAGGCGGTCCGTCCTGCGCCAGGGCGGACGCGAAAGCGGGAGCCAGCCCCGTCCTTGGCGGATCGACAACGGCGAAACCAGGAGCCGGCTTGCGGCGCAGTATATTCTTTGCCCACTCAGTGTCGCGCAAAGCGAAAAATTCCGCGTCCATTCCTTTCAGATTTTCCCTCGCTATACTTAGAGCTTTTTTGTTACCTTCGGCAAGAATGGTTTTCGTGAACATCCCTCTGAGGAATACGGCGAATGTCCCAACGCCGCAGTACAAATCCGCCATCGGTAAATTCCTGTCGGCTGTTTCGGCGATTTTTCCCAATTCCAGAATCAACTTTTCCAGCATTACAATATTGCTCTGGAAAAACTCTCCCGCATCCAAAAGAACATCCCTTTCCAAAAGCCTGATCTTCCCGTGCTGTAAGCCGCCTTCGCTCAAAAATGTTGAGTCCCTGGAAAAAACAGTGAACCTGTCTTTTTCAACCGGCAATGGCAGCGTCCTTGTACCCCGGCGCAGAAGCTCCCTGATCCCCGGCTCGGCGATTGGACAGTCCGAAACCGCGATAATTTCCCCGCTTCTACGCCCCTTAAACCCAAACTTTGGACCGTTTTCACCCTGCGAAAGCTGCCTGAAACAGTGAAACTGCATTCTGTTACGGTATTCCCAGGGCGCGGACGGGAATATCTGTGGTTCAGGCGGGATAAAACCGCCAATCCGTCTAAAACAGTCCGTTAAAACGGCTGTTTTTGCCGCGATCTGTGCGTCATAGTTGATATGCTGCAAATTACAGCCGCCGCATTTGCCGTAAAAAGCGCAGGAACTGTCAATCCGAACAGGAGACGGCTCGATTATTTCCAGCAATTCCGCCCGGGCCCATGTCTTGCGCTCTTCAATAATACGGCAACAAACCGTTTCATCCGGCGCGCCTCCCTCGACAAAGACAGGTTTCCCCATTAGTTTTCCAAGCGCCTCTCCGCCCTGCGCTATACTTTCCAGCCGCAATTTGTAAATATCGCCTGTTTCCATACACCATTTTACCATGACGTACTATGGCGCGAATATATTATCAATGAGGCCCGTAAAAAAACTTTACGCCTCATTGCAACAAGGACAGGGAAACGGTAAGATGTATCCATGCTTCAGAATGAAACGTATTTTGAAAGCCATGACGGAGCCAAACTTTATCTGTACCGTTGGGAGCCGCCGGCGCAGCCCAAGGCTGTACTGCATATTGTTCATGGGATGGCGGAACATGCCCTCCGTTACCGGCGTCTTGCGGAAAAACTTACCGCTGCGGAAATTGAGGTTTGGGCGGCTGATCAGCGGGGGCATGGAAAAACCGCCGATCTAAATGTGAACCGGCCTGATAACGGAGGGCTTTTAGGGCACTGCGCGGACGGCAATGGTTACGCCGCTGTTACCCGGGACGTTTATGCTTTAAATAATGAGATAAAGAAAACAAGACAGAATGTGCCGCTCTTTCTTCTCGGCCATTCATGGGGTTCATTTATCGTTCAAAATTATATTGAGGAATATTCAGGCGAATTGATCATTAGCGGCTGTATTCTGTCGGGAACAAGGGGACCCGGCGATTTCATGATAAAAGCCGGACTTCCTTTTTTAACCTTGCTGGCGGCTCTTCGCGGTCAGCGTAACGGTTCGCGCCTTGCCAGGGCATTGGCGGACGGGCAGTACAACAAGCCGTTCAAACCCAACCGTACGCAATTTGACTGGCTTTCCCGCGATGAAGTTGAAGTGGATAAATACGCGGCGGATCCGTTCTGCGGGAAACTCTGTTCTTCCGGTTTTTACAGGGACCTTACAGGGGTTCTTTATAACATTCACCGCGATGAAGCGATGACAAGGATAAGCCGAAATTTGCCGGTGTATGTTTTTTCAGGGAACGCCGATCCGGTGGGAAATATGGGCGCAAGCCCCACCGCCCTTGTAAACGCGTACCGTAATCTTGGAGTTGAGGATCTTGAGTTTGTGCTATACCCCGGAGCGCGGCACGAAACATTAAATGAAACCAACCGTGAAGAAGTGATAGAAAACCTTCTTTCATGGATAAACAGACACTGTGAATGAGATATAAATCTGAATGAGATTTAGATATTCCGCCGGAAAAGACGGCAAACCTGTTAAAAAAGCGGCAATCTACACTCGTGATGAACACGGCATAAATTACGCCGATGTTGACAGCGAGGCTGTAAGCATTGTCAGAAAATTGAAAGCAGCCGGTTTTGACACATACATCGTAGGCGGCGCCGTTCGTGATTTGATTCTTGGAAAAAAGCCGAAGGACTTTGACATCGTAAGCGTCGCGAGCCCAACGCGGATAAAAAAAATATTCCGCAATTCCAGAATCATAGGACGGCGTTTCCGTCTTGTGCATGTTTATTTTGGACAGAGGGTCTTTGAAGTTTCTACCTTTCGCTCCCTGAAGGATGGGCGTACAAGCAATACTTTTGGCACTATGGACGAAGATGTTTTCCGCCGCGACTTTACGATGAACGCCCTGTTCTACGATCCCGAACAGCAAATTGTCGTGGATTATGTAGGCGGGTTAAATGACATAAAAAAAAGACAGGTAAAACCTGTTATTCCCATTTCAGAAATTTTTACAGACGATCCTGTCCGCATGATTCGGGCGGTCAAGTACGCGGCGGCTGCGGATTTTTCCCTCCCCCTGAATCTCAAAATGAAAATCAAAAAACAGTCCGGTTTGATTTCCTCAATTTCACCATCCCGCCTGACTGAGGAAATTTTCAAGATCATCCATTCAAACCGTGCCGGGGCGATTGTAGATATGCTGGATAAAATGGGGCTGTACTGTTACCTTCAGCCGCAGGCGGCTAAACTTATGCGCGAAAATCCCGGTTTCAGGCAGAATTATCTACAAAGCATGGCGGCTTTAAACGGGACGGAAAGTTATCGCGGTTATTCTCTCAGTGCGCTTTTCCGTGATTATCTTGAGACTGTCAGGGATTGGCAGCCGGCGGTTATCGAAAATTTCAAGGAAATTTTCAAGATTGCCCGCTCCTTTGTCGTGCCTATGAATCCTCCCCGGTTTGAAATGGAACACGCCGTGCGAAGGTTTCTGTTTGCCCACGGCATAACCATCAAAAAACCGCAGCCAAAACCGCTGCACGAAACCGGCGCCCCCAAGCCCGCCCCGGCCAAACGGAAACGCCGCCGCCGCAGAAAACCAAAAACAACCGGAAACCCAACTTCCTGAATTTACTCCGTGGTTTTGTCAATTATGATGTTTACCTCTTCAATCAGTATCCCTGTGTAGTATTCGATGTTATCAATTATGAACTGCTGTAGATCGTGGATTTTTTCCTCAAGCTGGATACCATAAGGTATGTCAATGGTGATTACAAGGCGGTAACCCATTTCCGCGTCCCTTACGAGGATTTTTTTAATCTTGATATTTTTGTCGTATTCGTCAACATGGTGAATAACCAACTGACTCAGAGCCCCATCCGTTATGATCACCTTTCCCCGTTTGGAATATTCGGGCCTTACTACCGATTTTTCGTGCAGAGTCGGTACGGGGCCTATACCCGCCGGAGTCATCCGCCTCCTAAAAATCTTAATCGCGTCGTAAAAAATATTGGGGTAATTTTTTTTAATCTCCATGGATGGGACAGGAATTACATGCTTGCCTTCGATACGCCTTGTTCTGACAGCCTTGTCGATCTCTTCCTGGGACGCGATGTTTTCGATTTTTATGATTTTTAAGGGAGGGGAAAGCTGAAGGCGCGACGCTATTTTATTTACCATTTTTTCCGAAGTACCCAAAAGCAAAATACGTTTATAATTTTCGCTTTGGAGCCTGCGCGCTACTTCGTCTCTGTGGGACTTTTCATCAAACAGGGCGACCTTGACAGCGGAAAGAAACGTTTTTTCTTTCTTTGCTGAATGTCCTGCAAGGATACGGTTATCCCTGATTAAAAGACCGTCGTCTATAATAAAATCAATACGGTACTTTTGGGCAACCAGTTTCGCGTGAAAACTTTTTCCTGTTCCGCTTTCCCCGATAAGAGCGAAATTCTTTGTCCGTTTAAAATAATTGATAAACGGGAAATTTAAAAACATCGCTCCACAGTAGTTTTCTAAAAACTGAAGTTGCGCATTTCAGCCAATAACTGTCTTGCCCTTTCCTGAACCGGCCTGATGTAACTGCCCTCGGAAATACGGAGAAGAAGCTGAATCGCGTCGGGATAACTCAAACCGCCGTTCTTTCTGGCGATTTTTTCCAAAGCGTCAATAGTGGCAATGGCGAGAAGGTTATCGGGGTTTAAATTGTCAAACCTGCGGGCTACCCAGACAATGTTCGCGACCGTATCGTTATTGTTGTTGATCCCGATATCTCCAAGGGATTTAACCGCTTCCTGAAGCACCATTGGCTCATTTTCAAACTGTAAGATTTCAATGAGCGCGAGTACCGCTTCTTCCGTGCCAATCTGACCAAGGTATCTTGCCGCCTGCCGCCTGACATCGGGGAAATTATTTATAATCCGCCCATTTTCCCTTACAACGGTCCTTCTTCCTTCCCGTGAAAGGTATTCCAGCGTCTCCCTGATTTCCTCGTTTGTGCTTCCACGTCCGATGGCTTCCCCGATATATTCCAGTGCGATTAGCTTTTGTTCCCTGCTCTCGCCTCTGGCGGTTTCACGGATGATCATCATCTCAATGGATTCACGCAGATAGGATTGCTCTACAGACATTTCATCACTTCCTGAACTACTCTGCGCGGCTGTAATCGACACGGCAAAAAAACCCATTACCATGAGGATGTTGAAACGTTTGAATGATAACATATTTTCTCCTTAATTAGTTTAATTAATAATTTTCCACATATTGCCGTTTCTTTCAAGATCATATAAACGGAGCCGCTGTACCTCACCGACTCTGTTTGTAGTGATCGTAAACGCTTTTACCCTGTCCCTGCTTATAAATTCAATGTCATCAACACGGCTGTTGGCCCTGGAAGGCACTACGACATAGATAAAATAATCTTCGGCGGTTCTTAATACTATCCTGCGGGTTCTCATGGCAGGCAGTTCAGACAACTGCTGAAGATTTTGCGGAGAGGAAATTTCCGCGAAATATTCCGGTGATAACGCGTTTTTCCACGCGTTATAATTTCTGGTGCTGATTATATGATTTAGCTCTTCTATAAAGCGCTGCACGTCTTCCTTGGTCATAGTATAATATTCTTCGCTCACATGCTCTGGATCAAATTCTTCTTCTGCTTCTGCTGTTACCTGTCTTTCTGCATGTACTGCTCCTGCAACTGTAACTTCCTGCGATGTTTCGACCTTGGGATCTGAACCGCAGGAAAACAAAATCAACGCCAAAGTGAATGGTAGACATAATTTTATGTTTTCCATATTATCAGTATATACTGTATTTGGTCAAAATGTCAAACACGGTTATTTGGAAACTTCGTTTGAATTTGTTGCTTAATTTATGTATTTTTATTAAGGTTAGGGTATGATGAAAGCCGCGTTTCCCGGGTCTTTTGACCCTCCCACGTCGGGGCATATTAACGTAATAGAACGCGCCGCCGCGATTTTTGATGAACTCATTGTTGTTGTAGCCGAAAACAGGAGGAAAAAGTACCTTTTTTCCGCTGAAGAGAGGGCTTCCATGATTGGCGAGCTTGTGAAAAACCGGAAAAATGTGTCCGTTGTCATTTGTGACTGCCTGATCGTGGATTTTCTGCAAAAAATGGGGATAAAACTGCTGATTCGCGGGGTACGCGGCCTTGAGGATTTTTCCTATGAATTTGAGCTGTCGATGATGAACAGGACGCTTGACCCGGAAATTGAGACCATTTTTATGACAACCGATCCCGAGTACTTTGTTATCCGTTCGTCGTCAATCAAGGAGCTGGCGTCCTTTGACGGTAATTTGCGCGGCATGGTCCCTTCCCTGGTCGCCGATGCCCTGAAAAAAAAATACAGTTGAGAGCCCTAATTCAGAGTAAGTATTGATTATGTTTATCTTGACAAAAACCCATGTTTTTGTTAATATAAAATCCAGGTTAGAGAGGTTTAAATATGGCAGTACCCAGAGTAAAAACATCGAAAGCAAGGACACGCCGTCGGCAGTCCATCAACATGAAACTTACCGCGCCTACAATGATAAATTGCGGCACCTGCGGCAATAAGGTTCTTTTGCACCGAATTTGCCCAAAATGCGGCTTTTACAGAGGTAAGCAGGTAATAGTTCCTAATTCAAAAGTCTAATCAAGGGGAGAAAAATGGACGAATTGTTTGAAAAAATGAAAAAACTCATCGCGGAAAAATTGCAGGTTGATGAGGGAAAAATCACAATGGAAGCGTCATTCCGTCAGGATCTTGGCGCCGACAGCCTGGACACCTACGAATTGGTTTACGCCATTGAGGAAGAGATGGAAATTAAAATTCCCGATGAAAAAGCCAATGAGTTTGAAACTGTTAGAGACGCGTACGAATTTATTAAGTCCCAGCAAAAATAGTTCAAACGTTCCCGGCAAGGAAAGAAAAAATAAACTGGCGGCTTTTCAGAAAGCCGCCGGTTTTAAATTTAAAAACATCGCTCTTTTAAACCTTTCTTTTACGCACCGTTCAGTTTCCAATGAGTCGGGCAGCAAGATCAACAATGAACGCCTTGAGTTTTTGGGCGATTCAATTCTGGGCGCGGTTTGCGCCACTCTTCTGTATCAGACTTATTCTGAAAAAAGCGAGGGCGATCTTGCGAAGATTAAGGCGGTGGTTGTCTCAGAGGACATTCTTTCTGTTATAGCGCGCGGCTTGCATATTGACGAAATGCTGTTGCTGGGCAAGGGCGAGGAACTTTCCGGCGGCAGGACAAAAAAGGCCATTCTTGCCGACGCGCTTGAAGCCTTAATCGGCGCTCTTTACCTTGATTCCGGCTACAAGGCGGCTTTTGATTTTGTCAGCCGCTGTATTTCACCTGAAATAGACAAAGTAACCGGAGCGAATTACCACAAAGACTACAAATCGCTTTTACAGGAGTACTGCCAGCGGCATTACCGCTGTTACCCCGAATACATCATGGTCAAACGTTCCGGCCCTGAACACGAACGTATCTTCTGGATGGAAGTGCGGATAAACGAAACAGCCTACGGATCGGGAACAGGCCGCAACAAAAAAAGCGCCGAACAGGAAGCGGCAAAAGCGGCGTGGGAAAAGTTGAACGACGAAGGGTAATAGTGGACAATGGTATCCGGGAGCCATATACTTGAATTTATGGATGAGGATATCCGCTGGAAACAACGTTTTCAAAATTATAAAAAAGCGCTTGTTACTCTGAAGAACGCCGTTGAACTGGCGGCAGAACGTAATCTGACCGATCTTGAAAAACAGGGAACGATACAGGGTTTTGAGTTTACCTTTGAACTCGCCTGGAATGTAATGAAAGACTACCTTGAAGAGCAGGGAATAACAGGCATAATTGGCAGCAAGAACGCGATTCGCCATGCGTTTAACAAAGGCCTTATTGAAGACGGGGAAGTTTGGATGGATATGGTAAAAGACCGAAATCTGGCTTCTCATATATATGATGAAGAGACAGCCGAAGGTTTATTTGTTGCGATAAAAAATATCTATTATGTGGAATTTAATAAACTTGCGGAAAAAATGAACACCATGGAATAACCATGCAGTACGGATTGTCTGACAGAACTTTCACGACACTCTTTTCTATTTTTAAAAAATACCCCGGCATTAAACAGGCTATTCTCTACGGAAGCCGGGCAAAAGGAAAATACCGCAACGGTTCTGACATCGACCTGTCCCTAAAAACCGATGATACTTTTACCCGCCGCGATCTTCTGCACATCTCGGGTGATTTTGACGATTCGGACATTCCCTATTTTGTTGATGTTTCAATTTATGAAAAACTTTCAAATCCTGATTTAAAGGCGCACATTGACAGGGTAGGGAAAGTTTTGTATCCGGCGGCTTTTTAGCTTTGCGATATACCCGGTGTTTTATGATCTTTCCATGCTTTTCCTCAATTTATTTAATAATATCTTTAATAAGAGAGTAAGGATCATCAATGTCTGGATCACCCAATATATCGTTTAATTTTATTAATATTAGTTTTTTCTCGTAATTATAGGTTAAACCATCCCTCTCATTAAATCTTGTAAGAAACCATTTGTCGCCAATACGCATATTAACAACAAGATATCTGCGTTTGTCTTCTTCTTCGTCCCAAGTTGTCATTGAATAATTAACGCGGTGTTTGTTCATTAAATGCTTAACG
>JGI24698J34947_10000007_pt1 | contig 54610 bp, 47 predicted proteins | sample TergutMp193P3_FD_34947 | JGI IMG/M metagenome (IMG submission 34947) | reverse complement strand
AATCGTAAACCGAGCCAATCATCCCAAGGCCGCCTGTAAACATCCACAGTAATCCCGTTGGAATTTTCCCCAGATAGAAACGATGAAAACCCAACGCCCCGCACCCGGAAAACAGCCAGAGAAGATACGCTATTCCCACACTATACATAAATACAGATTACAGTTAATTAACAGGATCGTCAATATGAAAAAAAAAGAGTTATCATTCTATCACACCTGTCCAGCCGCTCTGGGGGCGTAATTTTTTCCGCTGAAAATTACCAGGGTCAGCAAGGTGATCAAATAGGGCGTCATGCTGAATACCTCTGAGGGAAGAAACTGAAGGCTCCTGATATTTACAAGTTCTACAGCAAGACTTGACGAAAGACCAAAAAGGAAACTGGAGCCGAGAATACCCAACGGCAGACGGCGTCCAAAGGAAACCGCGGCAAGGGCGATAAAACCCTTTCCGCTAATTGTGTTTACCGTAAATTGAGTGTCCTGCGTAAGTACGATACAGCCGCCGGCAAGACCGGCGAGAAGCCCGGAAATGACAACGGCGATGTATCGTATCCCAATCACACTAACACCGGCACGGACAAGAGTCTGCGGATACTCGCCGGCGGCGCGCAGGCGCAGTCCCCACGGACGTTTGTAAAGCATGAACCACGCCGCCGCTAAAATTATGAGTGCGATCCATATCGTAGGGTAAATACCGAACACACCGGAACGCATCCCCATTTTATAATTCATGCTGCGGTCCATACGGAACAAAAGCTGGCAGACAAATACAGTTAATCCATTGGAAAGAAGGTTTATCCCGGTTCCTGAAATAACCTGATCGGCTCTTAAAGTGATGGAAGCGAACGCGTGAATCAGCGAAAAAAGACCGCCTGAAAGAGACGCGAAGAAGAGAGCAACCGGAATTGAAAAGCCTGTCTTTGTTTCCAAAAGAACATGCGTAATCGCGGCGGTCATCGCTCCCATCGACATAAGACCTTCAAGCGCGATATTCACCACTCCTGATCGTTCACAGATCATGCCGCCTGTTGCGGCAATCAAAATTGGAGCGACAATCATAAAAGTAGAGGGTAACATTCCGGCTATGTATAAAATTTGTTCCATTAGCCGCCCCCGGCTTTTTTCTTCATCCGCCATTCAATGAAAAGTTGAATACCCGTACGCATTGAAATAAAGACAACGACAAGACCCATAATAATTGAGGTGATTTCTCCGGGTATCTGCCGCGACTGCATCAACGGCTGCGCGGATTTTAACATTCCAAAAAGCAGCCCGACAAGTGCCATGCCTGCCGCTGTACAATTGCCTCCCAGGGCAACCGCGATTCCGTCAAAACCGTAATTGTCAAAGACCGGCAATATACGCCCGTAACTAAAAACACCTAACGAGACCGAGGCCCCTGCAAGCCCCGCAAACGCGCCGGATATCGCCATCGCTAAAGTGATATTTACATTTACACGTATACCGGCGTAAAAAGCGGCGTCCCTGTTGAAACCCGCAGCCCGCAAAGAAAACCCAAACGTTGTTTTTTCCATGACGATCCAGTAAATAAAAACAGCCGCGATTGTAAACCAAAGCCCGTAACTTAACCTTGAACCGTTGGATATGGATGCCAGCACAGGGCTTGAAATAGACGCCGTTACGGGAAAATCAACAGTTCTGAAAGCGCTGCTCCCCGGAAGCCCCATTGTAACGATTCGATGAATGTAAAGGGCGATGTAATTCATCATGATAGAAGTTACAACTTCTGAAACTTTGTAACGCGCCTTGAAGAAACCGGCAATACCGCCCCACACAGCCGCGGTAAGCATTGCCGCCAATACGGCAACGATCCAGTGCAGAACTGGAACCGGCGGAAAACGGACGGCGATGATCTGAGCAGTGGTCAACCCAACGATGTACTGCCCTTCCGTTCCGATGTTGAACAATCCGGCGCGGGCGGCAAACCCCATGGAAAGACCGCAAAGGATCAGCGGAATGGAACCGACAAGCCACTCGCCTGCATAACGTGCGTTCCATGTTCCGCGCCGCGAATCAAATCCGCTTGCCGCCTGAATCATCGCCTGATACATGCCGGACGGATTTCTTCCAATCAAAAACAGAATCAAAGCAGCAACAAGAAAACCGAGAACAATAGCCGCCGCACAAACCGCTCCGTTGGAGCCGGTAAAAATTTCAAGGATACTGTTTTCTAATTTATTTTTTTTAGTCGTCAATTGCTCTTAAATTTTACGGAAAGCCCGGACTGGGACGGAACAAATTTCAGCCACATTTTCCTCCATTTTTCTGGGCGCACCCGGATTCGAACCAGGGACATCTTGCGTGTAAAGCAAGCACTCTAACCAACTGAGTTATGCGCCCGATGGTAATCAGCGGCTGCCCGAAGGCAGACGCTGATGCGTTTTGATTGTTAAATCAAAACATACCCTCTTAAGCGGCTGCCCGAAGGCAGACGCTAATATGTTTTGATTATCAAATCAAAAAATACCCTTACTAAGCGGCTGCCCGAAGGCAGACGCTTATGCGTTTTGATTGTTAAATCAAAAAATACCCTCTTAAGCGGCTGCCCGAAGGCAGACGCTAGTATGTTTTGATTGTTAAATCAAAAAACACCCTTATAAAGCGGCTGCCCGAAGGCAGACGCTTATGCGTTTTGATTGCTAAATCAAAAAACACCCTCTTAAGCGGCTGCCCGAAAGCAGACGCTAATATGTTTTGATTGCTAAATCAAAAAACACCCTCTTAAGCGGCTGATGGGAGTCGAACCCACGTCTCCAGCTTGGAAGGCTGGGGTAATAGCCGTTATACGACAGCCGCCCGACTATTGTTAAATATTCTCAAAAAACGCCATGATTGTCAAGTAGGGATGAGAGGGGGAAATTATGACCAAACCGCAAGCCTTCAAAGCCATGAAACAGGCCATCGCCTCGGAGTCGCGGCTGTCAAGAGAGGGGTTACATTCATTTTAATACGCGAAAGACAGTGCCGAGAACAGAAGAAACTGTTTCGACAGGAAAACAACGTACCGAAAGTTCCTGAACGACTTAAAACAGACGAGGGAAGGATGGGATACCTGCTAAAGAACAATCCCACGCGCCCTTTCAACTATCAAATCCAAAATTTCCTGCGGGGTGAGGCTGCCGGTATCTATAACCAAATCAGCGAAACTGTAATCGTCGGTATCAATGTTATAAATATGCAGATAACGTTCATGATCCTGCCTGTCGCGTTCAGCCGTAAATGCGGCAATTTCCTCAAGGTTTCCGCCCTCCCTCTTCACAATGCGCTGTGCCCTTACCTGAGCGCTTGCGTCAAGGTAAACTTTCAAATCGGCTTCTTCCAGCATCCAAATCGCGAGACGGGAGCCAAGTACACAGCCGCCCTCTTCACGGGCAAGAGCCAATTGGCGGCTGTCCACTTCCCTGTCCCAGGATTCGTCATTCACCGCAAGTTCAAGCACCGTTTTTAAATCCATTGAGCGCTCCCGCGCAAGAGAACGAAATGTAAAATTGATGAAACGCAGTCCCAGGCTGTCGGCAGTCATTTTGCTGACTGTCGTGTTTCCACAACCGCTTCTTCCTGAAATCGCGATTTTAATTTCCTTCTTCATTTTATCCTCCAGTCTTGTTACTCGACATTCCTTAACTGTTCCCTTATGTTTTCAAGGGCTTCCTTCATCTTTACAACTTCGCCGCTTACTTCAACTATCGCGCTCTTTGAACCAATGGTATTTATTTCACGGTTTATTTCCTGCGACAGAAAATCAAGTTTTTTCCCCGGACGCTGATTTCTCTGCGTCTCCGCCCTGAACTCACCCAGATGCGAAGAAAGCCGCGATATTTCCTCAGATATTGTGTACTTGAGCAAGAGAGAGGCGGTTTCCGCGAGTATCCTGTTCTCATCAACCTGATTCCCCAGCAATTCAGTAAAACGCGCTCTGATATTTTCCTTGATAGTATTTTCAATAACAGGAGCGAAAGACGCGACAGTCTTAAGGGAAGATTCAAGGCTTTCAATGTTCGCGAGTATATCTTCTTCGGTGTGCTTCCCTTCCCTCTCGCGTTCTGAGGTGAACACATCTATAGCTTCAAGCAAGAGAGGCTCTATCTCCTGCCAATAACGTTCGTCATCATGGTTTTTCTCAATTTCAAGAACGCCGTCCATTTCGAGTAACGCGGCAAGACCGCATTTCTCATCAAGGGCAAGTTCCCGCGCAAGATTATTAATCGCGTTGAAATATGCTTTTGCCGCCATCGTGTTTACGCTGATATTAACCGGCGCGTTGTGTTCGCGTATGCGGACAAAAACTTCCACCTTTCCCCTGCCGCAGCAGGAAGCAACCCGCCTGTGGATTTCAGTTTCAAGTGTGGTAAGCCAGGGCGGAAGGTTTACAAATATTTCCAGATAACGGCTGTTGCAGCCCTTGATTTCCACCGTAACCGATAAATCCTGCCCCGTTTTTTCCCGGTACGCGTAACCTGTCATGCTGATCATAAAGACCCTCCTGCTTTGTCAATGGATTTAAAGTGAGAAAAAAGTTTTTCGCCAAGGGGCCAGTTGTTTCCCGCGCCAAGGGTAACAAACAAATCGCCTGGTTTCAGCATTTCGCATAACGGCTCGAAGGCATCATCAGGTTCATCAACATAATAGACGGTATCTGTGCCGCGTAATGACGCAACCTTTTCAAAGAGGGTTTTTCCGTTGACGCCGCCTTTGTAATTCTCCCTTGCGGAAGAATAAATTTTGTGGAAAAAAAGAATGTCCGCGCTTTCAAAGGAGGACGCGAATTCATCAAGGAGGGCGGATGTTCTTGTGTAGGTGTGCGACATAAAACTGACAATCAGGCGGCGCTCTGGATAAAAACTTTTAATACCGGCAAGAGTTGTTTTAATGGCGGTAGGATGATGACCGTAATCATCCATGAAAATAATCCCGCCTGCCTCTCCTATAATTTCGCTGCGGCGTTTCGTACTCTTGAAATTTTCCAGCGCGGTTTTTATGGACGTTATTTGCTCATCACTGAGAGCGTTTCCATCAGAAACATTACGTTCATTTTTCGCCAATGATACGGTAAGAGCCAAAGCCGCGGCGGTATTCAAAGCCTCATGGCGGCCTGGAATCCTCATTTTAAATTCTCCCGCAAGCCCGGCAAGAGTAAAAACAGCCCGCTCATTTTCAACATTGTAAGAAATAATTTTATAGTCACCTAACGCGGTAAAACCATAGGGGATAATCTCAATTCCACTGTTATCGTTTTCAATTATTTTCGCGACTTCGCTTGCGCCGGGATCATCCGCGCAGTATATAAGCTGTCCTCCCCGTGGAAGAAGGCGGCAGTATTCTAAAAACGCGTCGCGGATTGATTCATAGTCAGGAAAACAATCCTGATGATCGCTTTCAACAGATGTCAGTATTATGCGCCTTGGGTGAAAAGACAAAAAATGTTTGCGGTATTCGCAGGTTTCAGCGATAAAGTATTTGTCTCCAAGGCTGAGGGTTGACCTCCCGCCAAAATCAACAGCCGCGCTTCCCGTGAGTATCTGTGCTGGTAACGCCGCGGCGCGCATAAGAACACCTGCAATCGCAGTCGTTGTGGTTTTTCCGTGAACGCCGCAAATCCCTGTAGAGTCAAATCTGGCGGACCACGCCCCAAGAGCGTCGGTGTATTTTAAAACGGGTATATTTAGTTTTAACGCCTGCGCGAGTTCAGGATTGGAATCGGCGCTGTACGCTGCGGAATGGATTACCATGTCAAAGCTTTCGTTTATATGCGATGAATCAAAATTTTCATAATATGGAATATTTAAGTTTTTTAATATCGCGTCCGTGTAAAAAACTTCAGACGTATCGCTTCCCGTAACTTTTACTCCCGTTTTGTGCATTAACTCAGCCAGCGCGCAAACGCCTGTCCCCTTAATCCCGACAAAATAAACCGAGGAAAGATTGCGGATTGTATCTTCTATTCCCATACTTAATTGTCTCCCTAAAGCGTTATTTTTTCAAGCTATAGGTGGTTTAAAATTCTTCTGTTCGTATTGGTTCGTGGTTAAAAATTCTCAATACGGTATTCGCGCTTTTTTCCGGTTGAAGGATCGGTGAAAAAAAGCGCGTGGGCGCGGAGGGCAAGCAGATTTGCCTCATGGTTATTTGCGTGAAGAACTGCTGCTTCACTCACGGGTGGATACAGCGGGTCATTTAGTATCGGCTTGCCAATCCAGCAAAGATGGCAGCGTATCTGGTGGCGGAAACCGCGTTTTATCCGCGCCGTAAAAATATTGCCGTTAATACCTGTGATTTCCGTCCTGTAAAAACCGCCCTTGTCTTTGGCAAGTTCGCGGTATTTTTTTTCATCCGTTACGGGACGAACCTGTTTTCTGCCGGGACCGTAGGGGCGGAAATAACTCATAATTATCAGCGGCTTTTCAGGCGAAGGTTCACTGAAGGTAAGAGCCGGAGGGGGAGGGAAACCGGCGGGAAGACAGTTTCCCGAATTGACGCAGAGGGCGGAATATTCTTTGACAAACTCCCCGTTGTCCTGCAAGGATTTGAGGAAGTCGTAACTTTTTAAATTCTTCGCGATGAGTACAAGACCTTGAGTTTCAAAATCAAGGCGGTGCATAAGATCATACGGTTCGCCGCCGCAAGGCGATCTTTCCATTTTGTACCATTCAAGCAGGGAGCCGCCTTCTTTTTGTTGAAGCGGGGCACTGTGCATTCCCGGCGGTTTGAAAACTACGGCGAAATCGGCGGTTTCATCAAGTATATAGGGAGCGTTATTTTCCATTATGTGCAACTCTGTCCAATTTATCAATTACAGTGACAAAACGTTCAGGTAACGCAGATGAAAAAGTACGCTCTTCCGTTTCACCGGGAAGGGTAATCGTAAGGCTTTTGGAGTGCAGCATAAGACTCGCATCAGTGAAATATTTGTCGCCGTAACCGTAGAGCGGGTCTCCAAGAATTGGAAACCCAAGGTATTTCATGTGAACGCGAAGTTGATGGGTACGCCCTGTCCTGGGATGGAGGAGAACAAGCGAATAATTCAGCCAGCTTTTCATAACCTTGTAAAAAGTGACGGCGGTTTTTCCCTGCACGCAAACTGTAAAACGTTTTCGATCCTGTACATCCCTGCCGATAAATGTTTCTATACGGCCATTTTTTTCTTTTGGCGAACCGCAGACAATCGCGATATAATTTTTTCTAACCTTCCGGTTTTTAAATTGCTGTGAAAGAAAAGCATGGGCTTCATCGTCATAAGCTGCAATGATTATCCCCGATGTCTCCTTATCCAACCGGTGAACAATACCCGGGCGCAGACCCGCAGTTATTTCACCTCCCCGATTGAGTTTTCTGAACAACAAAGCGTTCGCGAGAGTGCCCTGCCTGTTACCCGCTCCCGGATGAACAACCATTCCCTGAGCCTTGTTTATCACAACGCACCTTTCATCTTCGTAGACAATATCCAGGGGAATGTCCTGCGGAATTATATTTTCAGGCGAAGGATCTTTCCAGCACAGTTCAAGACAGTCTCCCCGTTTTACAGCGCGGGAAAGTTTAACATCTTTTCCGTTAATTTTTGCCTTCAGAGCCCTTGCCTTGATCTGTGAACGGGAAAGCAGGCGCAAAGTCTCTGACACATAACGATCAAGGCGGGGATGCGGAGAGATTTCCTCTTCAATGATATGCGAAAAAATGCGCATTATTCCGGTTCGCTTTCGCCAATATCAACAAAATTACCGGTATCGGCTAACCCGCCCGCGCCGGGGCTTTCAGCTTCCTCTTCTGTTACGCCATAGGGCGTCCTGTTAATGATAACAGAGCCGGAGGGTATGCTTTCCATTCTGCGGCGTTCCCTGCTTTGCCTTATCTTTACAATGATTAAATCAGCAAGCGCTATCGCAGCCGACAGTCCCACGGCAATCCAAATAGAGCGTTCATACTCTTCCCTCGTCATTTCAATCGCGCCGGCGGATTTCAGCGGCCATGGCGCATAACGGCGTCCTTCTTCGGTGAAACTCATACTGTTGGCGTTTCCCCATCGGAAAAGATCGGTAAAAAAAGTAGTGGTGAACATCGCGAATGGAAACACTCCAAAGGCGATAATATCCCAGCGGCGCATATCTTTAGCCCATTGTGGAAAGCCTGTAGTATCAAAAGTTGTCGGCGACTGCGTACCTGTGCTGATTTGAGCCGTTACCTGAAGAACAGGCGACAGTAAAAGAGAAGAAAAAACTACCGCAATAAAAATATTCCTCATCATTCCCTAAAAATAAGACTGCCTATCCGCAGCATTGTAGAACCTTCTTCAACAGCGATTTCAAAATCGTTCGACATCCCCATTGAAAGGCATGCCCAGTTTTCCTTTGGAGGAAAACGCTTTTCAAGTTCTTTTTGCGCTTTTACAAGCTGCCTGAAAGAGCGGCGAATCAATTCCGCATCCTCCGTAAAAGGAGCCATAGTCATAAGACCCCGCGGCTCCAGATTCCCGCCGCAAACAAGATCAGCCGCCCTGAACAGCGCGTCAAAATCCGCAAACCCGCTTTTTGACTCTTCCCCCGTGTGAAGCTCAAGCATGACAGCTAACGGCTTCTCACGCTGCGGCGCGTATTTGACAAGCTCGCCGATAAGCTCTTCCCTGTCAACAGACTGTACGCAATCAAAAAAAAGAGCCGCGGCTTTCGCCTTGTTCCGCTGAAGGGAACCGATCAGGTGAAGCTTTACGTCAGCATGCTTTTCCCTGAAAGTTTCAAATTTGGAAAGCGCTTCCTTAACCCTGCTTTCACCAAAACAGCGAATACCCGCGTCAAGGGCTTCCTCAATCATGCCTTCTGGAACGAACTTTGATACCCCCATAAGGATAATCTCATCCCGTTTCCTGCCGGCACGATCGCAGGCTTTTTGAATCCGCTCTTCAATTCTCGCAATATTTCCGGCAACAGACATCCCTACCTGTATAATCGCATATTCTCAAGGGACTTTGCAAGAGATAAAAAAACGTCCTGTTCAAGACTCTCTGCGCGCTCCATTCCGTCAAGCCCATTCTCGCGTAAAACGGCGGCGCATACATCCTGCGCTGAAGTTCCTTCGGAAAAATTCCCCTGTCTTGAAGCCAAAAAAACCGACAGGTTGTTTTTAATCGTTTTGCGCCTTGAAGCAAAAAGAGAGCGCACAAGCGGGTAAAAGATCGAGGGATAGGTACTTGAGTTCCTGTTTTCAAGAAGGACTCCCATGCTGTCAACATTCGGTTTTGGATAAAAAGAAGAAGGGTGGATTAACATTAACGGTTTTACTTTATAAGCCGACGCGCAAAGCACGGAAAATGATGAATAATCTGACGTTCCGGCGCAGGCCGCCATGCGAAGGGCGACTTCTTTTTGCACAGTAACAACAATACGGGTAAACAGGCGTCCATTTTCGATTAAGTCCGCAAGAAGCGCCGACGCGACATTGTACGGCAGATTCCCCAAAAGGAATGCGGGCGCTTTTTGCTCCTTCCATGTTTTCATCACATCGCCTTCAACAAGAGTAAAACTTTCTTCTTCCGCGAACACGCGCTTTAAAACCTTGATAAATCCCGGATCAATTTCAAACGCCCGCACCGCCAGTCCTTTTTCAAGAAGAAGAGTTGTCATCGCGCCAAGACCCGGTCCGATTTCCCATACCTCGTCCCCGCCCTTTGCGCCTAACGCCTCTACAAGAGCCTTCCTTGTTTCAGGGTTAATCAAAAAATTCTGCCCAAATCTTTTCCGCATCCCCAAACCTTCCCCTTCAAGAAAAGTCCGCAAAGCAGCCGCGGAATTGTAATTTATCTCATTTTTCATAAATTATTTACCACATATCAGGCAAAGGGCTGAAGGCGTAACAGAGCCGCGCGGCGTTTGTATTCAAGAACGAGAATTAACAGCGACAGAACAATGGAGAGAGCGAGGGCTATAAATGGTGCTGACACGTAAACGTCGGGTATACTACCAGCGGCTGAAACGATTTTCTCCATTAGCTGATATAACAAAGACATTGGCATATTCAAAAGCGCGGAAAGCGAAAAAATATCGAGTAACAGGGAGACCATTGAGCCTATCATAAATACTGTCGTAAGCGGAACAAGAACCAGTCCTGTAACAATTCCCATCGGGACAAGAATCCCGAACGCATAGCAGATAACGCCCGATGTGGCAAGGAACGCTCCGCAGGAAGCGGTAAGCGGCTGCAAAAGGAAATCCGGTACCTTTCCGGCAAGCAGGGAATACAGCGGCTGACCGATGACCAAAATACCTGCAAGAGCCAAATATGACAAAATGAAGGAAAGCGAATTTCCCGCCGAGGGAGAGGCGACAATCTGAATTAAAAAAGAAATCGACAAAATCGACAGCGGCTCCCTGGGTAACGCTCCAAGTATCGCAAAAACTCCCAGAAGGTACATGAGGGCGGCGCGGTTAAGGCTGGGCATTGGACCGACAAGGAAGCAGTAAAGGCAGATGATAACAGCGCCTATAACCGCCGACACTTTAAGCCCCAGAGGCTTTTTAAGAAGGAACGCGATTAAGGAGGCAAGGACTGCAAGGTGCATTCCCGATAACGCGAGAATGTAGGAACAGCCCGCGTCCCTGTAAAGAATGGAAAGGCTTGTATCGAGGTTGTCCTTTATGCCAAGAAGCAGGGCAAGCGCAAGACCGCCCCAGTTTTTTCCGTCAAAACGGCTGATCAAATTCAGCCTGACGCCCGTTCTCATACGTTCGACAGCGGAGGCGGATTTTACAATGTGCATTGATTCCGCGCTGTAAGTCCACCCGGTTTGCGCATAACGCAGCCTGCCTTCCGTAAAAACAGCCGTTCCCCGCCCAAACTCGCGCAGCTTTAACGCGCTTTCCTCAGGAAAGAAAACCGTTACTTCACCTCTTGCGGTTACCCTAAGTCCCCCGGCCCCCGCGCTTTTGCGCAGGGAAAGAACCGCCATTGCCCTGCCGCCTGAAATAATTCTCGGATCTTCCAAAAGAACGCCTTCAAGGGCGGTAATTTTTTCCTGGGGGATTCCAAACCTTACGTCACTTCGCGCCGCGCTTGCCGCGCATATTCCAAGGACGATTCCAGCCGTAAACGCGGTACAGCGAACAACCGTTAGCTGCAATAAACGCCTGTCTTTACAGAGTGGGGAAAGGGCCTGAAAAAAGCACAACACGACTGCTAAAACAAATACAACCGCAAAAAGCCACAGCGGCGCGGAAGAGCCGGAACAATAAAAGCCCGCCGCCGCTCCAAGGGCGGAACACAAAACGGGGGTAAGACGCGGATAATTTACCATCTTAGGCGATCAATCGCCTCCTTTGCCGCGGCAATAATGTTTTCGGGGTAAGATAAATTGATCACGTAGAGTAACTGATTAAAAGCCGCCTTATCACCGATAAGGCCGAGAGCCTGAACAATCGCCAGGGTTATTTCAGGGTCGTACTCGCCCGTTCTTTCCGTCCGGGCGTTTATAAGACCGAGTTGTAAAATAAGAACCAGCGCCGCGTCCGAATTTCCAACCGCGCCAAGAAGCGCGATAGACTCAAGAAAACGTTCCTTGGTAGCCGAGTTATGCTGAAAATCCGTTTGCACTCGGTAATAGTGCCTGATGGCCAGCGCGTTTGCCCTTGTCCATCTGAGAGGGGTAAGCGCCAATGCCGCGGCGTAACGCAGGTCAGACAAATAAATGTTATCTGTATCCGTATATGTAACAAGGCTGCGTTCCAGCGCAAACTCCGCAAGCTGCGCGCGTTCGCTTAAATTCAACCTTTCACTGTTAATTCCTGTTCTTAAAGCGACAAGTTTTTCCACAGGCGGATTTTTCTCAATTATATCAAAAAGAAATTGCAAAAAATTTCCCGGAATAAATTCAAACGCTCCGTACGCTTCAAAGGCGATAATTTCAGGATAACCGGCGCAAATAATTTCAAACAGAACGGGATATGAAGAGCTGTCTCCCAATTCCATCATCGCGCCAATACAGGCGGAGATTATCGCGTAATTTACGCTTTCTCCTGATTTGTACGACAGATTCTTTTCCAAAAGATAATTATTTACATTTTCGATTACTGTCCGGTTTCCCCTGCCAAGTCTGCCTATGGCAACAAGAATCTCCGCTCCGGTCTGGGAATTTGGATATTTCAAAAAAAGTTCCCATAAAATTTCAAGGCTTTCACTGTAGTCTGTATTTTGAAGGCCGTTTACGGCAATGCCGATAATTTTTATCATGTCAGGATCATTTCCAATAACAGCTACATTTTCCATGGCAAACTGAAGCGCGTATTCATAAAACTCACCGGTTGAATCAGACAAAGAACCATCGCGGGCCGCGTCCTGGAGAAGCTGTACTTTTGACGCGAGATCAACCATGGAAAACCGCTGTTTGTACATCTGCAGAGTATCTGAATCGCAAAAAGCTCTGGGACAAAGGAGAACAAACAATGAAAGGAACGTTATGCGAAACAACTTGTCCCTGTCAGACATCAAGCGCCTCCTGTAAGTCACCGGATGGATTGGCGTCTTCAGCCTGGGAGGGCACAGCGCCGGATTCTTCTTCTATCACACGGAACGGCAGTTCATCGTCATCTTCCGGCAGCATATTAAAAACTTCGCAAAGGATACGATTTCGCGTAATGGTAGGAAGAGTATCCGCTTCCATGCGTACCAGGGATATATTAACTTCCTGACGGTACTCCACAGAACGGACAGTACCCGGAATGCAAACGGGAATTTCGTCCAGTGAAAATTGCACTTTTAGACGCAGCCCTGAATGAGCCTGTCCCATCACCCTGAAAGCGCAGCCTGTATCGGAAATATCTTCCATCATGCATTTAAGACCCGGCGCTCTTTCCATTTTGTGCGGATCAAGATCGTTTACCATGTAAACAAAAGCCGGTTTGCGAATTTTAACGCGAAGGGATTTGCGTTTCTGCGTCCTGAAAAGGGAATCGTTGTGCGCTACTTTTAAGGAAGAAATACCCTTGGAAAAAACCTCGTCCGTTACTTCGGTATCAAACACATAGCCCGCGTCATCTTCCCGCCAGAAATAAACGGATATCTTAAGCCCATACCACTGCATATTGATAGGATTTTTTGGACTTACAGGGCGGGAAATTGTAAGGTAATTGCCGAAATTTTTAATTACTTCGGACCTGAAAACACCTGTTCCGGGAACCAGAACCCGTAAAGTCTGACCTTCGCCGATTTGACGGGAAGTAGTAATGGTAGATTGTCTATCGGAATTTTTCATTCCAATTTCTTTACAGTAATCGAAAAGCCTGGAAAGAAAATCCTGAATACCGGGATCCTCGCTTTCCCCGGACATTCGAACCGCGTTGACTACAGACCTGATGCAGACTTCAAGGCTTTTCTGGGAAGTGAATATCGACACGGGGTCATTTATGTTACAGTTGACGACAAGGCGGCGAAGCTGCTCCAGTTCCCTCATGGAAAAACCCGCTTCTTTTCCCTTGGAATAAAATTGAACCCAGTTTCCCGAGCCTTCCTTTTTCCCGCGTAAAAAAAAGAAAGCGCAAATGACAATTACCGCCGCAAAAAGGAAAAAAGCCGCCAACAGTTCACCTCATTTTTTTATCAATATTTTCAAAAATGATACTATAATTATAGTACAAAACCAACGCTGGGAAAAGTAAAAGGACGAAAAATATGGGTATTTATATTGAAGCTCTCATACTGTATGTCGTCCTGTTTTTTTCCGGCTCAACCGGTCTTTTTACATACAGGGGAGAAGGCTTCTCCATTACTGCGGAAATTGTCCGCACAGTCACATACACTATCCCATCGCTTGCCCTGATCTGGTACTTGCTCCTCAGGGCAAGAAGGATAAGGGACTGGAACATCGCGCTGAGCATAAAAGACCTGATTTCCTGCCTTATAGCATTACCGTGCCTTATTTTAACAGGTTTTTTCATAGCGTCCGTATCCTACATTATCGGCGGCTCGTCAGCGCAGATGTCGATTAATTTTCCTTCCACAACGCCTGGATGGGTAGTCCTCTGTTTCTCCTGCCTCTTTTCCGCCTACCTTGAGGAGAGCTTTTTCCGTTTCTACCTTCTGGCAAGGAGGGATGAACTCAAGCTAAACGCGTTATCGGCGCTTGTGGTTTCTGTCGCGCTGTTTTCGATCTGCCACATTTACGAAGGGCCCTGGGGTTTCCTGAATTCCGCCATTTCAGGCATGATCCTCTGCTTTGTTTTTCTGCGTTACCACTCCCTCCACGGAATAGCCATGGCACACAGCCTGTACAATATTTTTATCTACGTCGATTACGCGGTTATAGCGCAAAATCCGGTATAGACGCCAGCCTGTAATAAACCCGCTATAATTGAAAACCAATACCGAACAGGGGACGGAACCAGCCAAGGGCGGAATTTGTGAAAAGGCGATCGGCAAAATGAACATAATCCAGTCCCATTTCCACGTAAAAATATTTCAGGAAATTTACATAGAACGTCGCGCCCATATTTATGGTAAGATCAACGTCACCGGGCGGCAGAACATAGCTCGCGCCAAGCCTGAAATTAAAGCTCGTTATTCCATTGGACAGCCGTTTGTGCAGAAGCAGATTAGCGCCAATCGTTGCGCCAATATCCAGAGCATCTTTTAAAGAGTACATTGTCCACGTAAATTCAGGCCCAACGTAAAGGTTTGGAGAAACGGGGAGAATGACGCCAAAACCTGCCGAACCTGCCAAATGATAGACGCTTTCACTAAAAGATTCCCCGTAAACAGGCAACACAGGCATCCATGTTACGCCGGTAATTAATAAAAACGGTTTTTCTGGTTCTGGTATGTTTTCGACTTTACTTTCAGGCACGGGTTCTGTTTCCGGCTCCGGTTCAACTTCCGGCTCAGGCTCATGTTCCATTTTCGGTTCAGGAAAGCTGACAAAAATTCCTCCCATACCGGCTTCAAGGCCGCCGGGATTTCTTACAATGATCTCATAATTGCCGGACTTTAACTGGTCATTGTCGAAAAACAACCAGATATTGTTCTCATCGCCTGAATCAATTTCATCCGGGAAAAAACGCGTACCCTTTTCATCAAGCAGGTAGACTTCCGCGCCGGGAACCAGATTGCTGCCGTCAATACTCAATACCAGTATCACATCATCTTTACCGTAAAAAAAATACTGTGTGAAATTATACAGTTCAGGTTGAAGGGCAAGGCGGACAACAAATGGCATCCACTGCGATCCAACGCCGGGACGGTCAAGAACATCGTACGGAATTACGCGAAAACGGTATTCACCCGGCGCAAGAGAAACATTGATAAAGAGCGCGGTTGTAAATTCACGCAGATGACTTTGGTATCTGCCGTTTACTCCCCTTTCGATAATCACTTCATAGCGAAGCGCGTACTCACCGCCTCTCCAGGCAAGCCGTTGAATAAAACGGGGCTCAACGCTGTTTGGATCAATAAAGTAACCGCTGGTCTGCGCTCCAATAACAGGGGAAAGCCAAATGAGAAAGAACAGTATTATCGCGTAACACCGCGAATTAATTGCCATAGAGAATCCCTGTATCTTCTACCAGCACAGGACCGGGCGCCGGAAAATCAAGAACAAAAGTATATTCCCCTGTAACGCCGCGTTGTTCGATAACTGTGCCGCGCCTGTTTAACGCTTCTACCTGCCATACAAAAGTTCCCCTGTCCAAAACTCTCATGTTGTTAAATGTATAACTTGTGGCAGTCTGCGGATCGGTGCGGACAATCAACTGTCTGCCGCCCGCTGTTTGTTGATAGAGGCTGAAGATATACGCGTTTGCCCCCTGTACTGCCTGCCAGCTAAAAACAATGTTTCTGCGCGACCTCAGTTCGTTCATTCCGAATCTGTATCCCCTGGCGGGCTGTATATTCTGAGGGGCAGGCAGGAGTGGAATTGGCAGTACACGCAGTAAGCCGCTTTCCGCCGCGCTGACGGTAAAGCCGTCCGCTGTTTGCGCTTCAACATTCCAGTACCATGTACCTACGTCCAGACGGTCAACGCGGATGACTCCTCCGGGATTCTGTATCTCTATCACGCTGTTTCCCTGTAACGGATCGCTTTCCCTTGAAAGAACAAACCTTGAGCTTATAATTTCCGCTTCACATTCCCACTGAAAGACCGTCTGCTGACGTAAAGCGACAAGCCCTTCCAGCACGGCTCCCTGTTCCGGCGTTGCAAGTAACAATTCAGGCGGCCTCGGCGGAATCAGTTCCGGCGGTATTTCCGCCGCCAGCCATTCCTGCAAACCGGCGCCTTCCCCAATAAACGGCTCGGTATAGCCGCGCTCTATGCTGAAATAACCAGCGGGCGAAAAAGATGAGGCACCGTTGTAGATATCGGGAAAAACCGCCATCACCCGCCAGTACCACGTCCCGGGACCGAGGCTTGAATAGTTATAAAAAACAGATGTTCCCTGCCTGCGTATCCGGGGAATTATAAAATCAGGCGAATCGCTTACCTCAAGAATATAGGATGAAGCCCCTTCTATTTCCGCCCACTGAAAATTCAGCATGGGCGTCTCACCTGTGTAGCGGAACACGCTGCTTGCCGCGGGGCTTTGCAATTCGGGACCCGCGCCGTCCGCCACAGTCAGCCGGCCCTCACCTATAACTCTGTTTTCAACAGTGTTTTCGAGTAACAGCCGCCAGTACCAGAATCCCGCGTCAAGGAACGTTTGCGCGTAACTCTCCAGGTTTTCATAAACGTAAAAAATACGGCTAAAGTTCCTGTCCGCGGCGATTTCCAGGCGCAGGAGTTCATCAGCCTCAAGGTTTACCCTGTTCCACAAAAAGCCGATAGAAAGGGGATCAGAACTGTTTTTCAGATAACGCGCGTTGGGCGCGGGATGGAAAACAACAGCCGATTTTTCTTCACACTCAACCCCATAGGCATCCAAAGTAATGGCGCTCCCCGAAGAAATTGCCCGGCTCTGCCCTTCCGTAACATACAGCGTGGTTCCTTCGCTCACCTGCACCGACGCGCCGTCTGATGAAGACGTCGCGTTCAGCACCGTTCCGGGACCTGTTTGTATAAGATTCCCGTATAATCCCAGGGTGAGGCTTTTGCTTTCCGCGCCGGCTGCAAGGGAAAGGTTCCCCTCGTTCAGCAAAATTTGATAGCCTTCGCCGTCAGGAGCGAGGGTGATGCGTATCAAAGTATTTTCATTTAACTCGATGCTGTTGCCTTCTATGCTCAGAGTCGCGGCTGAAACATCAGCGACGCGGATCAGATCACCAAGGTACACAGGCGATTCTGAGGCAAGCCTGTCCCAAAGCACACGATCCGAAAGCCGCCGTTGAACGGTATTCTTCCTTATAACAACAGTACCGACAGGGTCCACATTCCACAAATTGATGGTTTGCATGAGATCCATTCTGAACAGGTTAAGGCTCAAGACTGCTATGAAGAGGAAAAAAATTACTACAAAAATATCGGCAAACCGGAAACCGCCGCCTTTTCTTGCCTTACTTTTCATTTCCGAACTCAGCCTTCGGCGATTTTGTACTTTTTCTCATCCGCATTGACATCTACTTTTGAGATGTCAGGAGCTTTGATACCCAACAGAGCGCGCACCTCAGCCATAGTACTCGGCCCTTTATCGTTATCTATTAAATTTATAACCGCAAATATTCGTACAGGCTTTTCCTTTCCCTTAACTGTTACCGAAGGCATCTCTTCCGTTAGGAATTTGTCCCTAACCAAACGCCATGTATCTTCACTGATAAGGATATCGGCGGCAAGTGGCTTGGTCAACGCTTCAATCCTTGACGCGAGATTAACGGGATCGCCAATAACAGTATATTCCATCCGCATGTCGCTGCCTAGCTGTCCGGCTGTAACGATTCCGGTATTTATGCCGCACCCGATCCTTATTGACGGGTTGCCGGGATCTCCCGCCCTGCGTTCACTGTTCATGATAAAAAGAGCCTTGCGCATCATTAAAGCCGCCTTGACGCAGTTGAACGCGTCCTTGCGCGGGCTTCCGGCTGTGTAAGCGGTTCCCCAGTGAGCCATTACCGCGTCTCCGATAAATTTGTCAACAACGCCGTTTGTTTTTTCAACGCAGTCAATCATCTGTGTAAAGTAGGCGTTAAGCCACTGGACAATGCGGTCGGAAGCCCCGTCCCTAAAAACCTTTGTAAAGGCTTCGGACTTCGCGGTAAACTCCCGGATGTCGGAAAAGAACACCGTAGCGTGTTTGGGAAATCCTCCGGGTTTGATTTCACCGCGCATCGCTTTTACCGCGATTTCCCTGTTTGTAAATCTGCCAAAGATGTTAAGCGCCGCGCACATCTTTTGAAAACTGGCGGTTAAAACGCCGATCTCATCGTGCCCCTTTGGACTTAGATCCATTTGAAAGACGCCGCCTTCTATGTTACGCGCAACAACAGTCAGCGCCTTCAGCGGAATTGAAATTGTCTTGGAGAAGAACCAGATTAAAATAATCGAAATACTTAAAACAGTGATGGTAAGGTAGATATTGCGCCGGGTAGTAGCGGCTATCCCCTCGAAAACCTTGTCATATTCAATATTGGTGATCACCACGGCGCCGGCAACGTTTAATTTGGTAAACGCCACAAACTGGCGGAATGTTTCACTTTCGCCTGAACTCATGTTTGGAACAATCACTTTTTGAACATCCCAATCAGGTTCGTCAAGATCAATTTTCGCCAGTCTTAAAAATCTTACAACAGCGCCGGCGGCTTTATTCGCAACGGGCAGAATATCCCGCAAAATATTTTCCAGCGCAGACTGTAAAAAATTCTTGCCTGCCGGTCTTTCTGTTGTCTGCAATAATTTGAAATCGGACTCGACAAGCTGCTGCCTGTTTCGCTCTGAACTGTCAAGGATGGAGCGGATATAATCCTCACCTGAAAGATTGACGGCGGACATAACAAGGGCAAAATCCGAGTGAGAGAGAATATCGCCATCAGTGTTAATCATGTAGGACTGATTTGTCCCAAAGCCAAAATTATTGTTCAGGCTTTCCGAGGAAAAAAGGACTCCCCCCACTCCCCCGCCCTGCCAGGGAAAAAACAACGCCAAAATGGAGCGGGCAAAATAGGGCGCGGCGTTTAACAGCACCGTCTCCCCGCGCACAGCCCGTCCCAAAGCGCCTATTTGATTGTAGAAGTAAGAATCCGCCAGCCCTTCAGAAATTTCACGGGAAGCGAAAAACTGTCTGTTTATCAAAAGCATCTCCGCGCTTCCAGGGATAATGAAGAAAAGGGAAGCTATCTGCGGATTCTCAGAAAAGAAATAATCCGCCGACTCCCGCGCGGCGGCGTTTTCCATTTCCATTGCCATGATAGTCTGTATAAGTATCCGGGAATTGGAGCGCACATTTGAAAGCGTTGTTTCCGCTTCCATTGCCGAGCGGCGGTTAATTTCAAAGTTGTTTTCCTCCGCCGAAACCCGCAGATCCTCCTGAACAAGCCATGAAACCAGCGCGGTAATGGAGCCAAGGGATATAATTACAATGAGGGAGATGATCGTTATCAGCTTCGCGCCAATTGAAAAACGTATTTTTACCGTCGTCTGTCCAGTTTTTTTTGCGCTCATACCGATCTTATTATAGCAGATTTCCAATAGTTCATACAATATATCTCCCGCTCACTGTCCCCCGACATTCCGCAGTTCGGGAAGCTTTGCGACGCTATCCCACTCCCAGATAGAAGTGAAGTCCCACGCCCCGCCTGACGACCAGTTGCCTGGATTTTGCCACCAGTTTGGGGTGTTGTAGTCAGCGCGGCTTACGTCCATGCCGTGAGTATCGTCAGAGTTGTTGGATGTAGCAGGGCCGGTACCATCTTGGTCCACCAGCGTCATTTCGCTGTTTCCGTAGTTTTTGTTCATTATCGCGGTTATAGTTTCAGAGTGCCCCACTACCCGCCCAGGCGTTCCAGTCATTGCTTCGATTTTCTGATTCAGCGCAACACAATTCCGCACTGTTCCACTGTTGCCCCCTACAACGCCGCCGACATAATCATCGCCTTCAATAGTACCTGTGGCATAACAATTTTGTACAATTCCGGTATTGCTATTGCTTCCCACTACGCCGCCAACACTGCTACCATATCCATCATTTTTGTTTACAACAGTGGCTGTCGAATAACAGTTTTCTACAGTACCGCCGTTTTCTCCCACAATACCGCCTACAGTATCCCGTAGACCTGTAATATTGCCTGAAACGGAACAGAATCTTACTGTACCAAAATTTTCCCCTGCCACGCCGCCCACACCGTTGTAGTTAGTGTCGATAGTGCAACTAACCAGCGCAAGGTTTTCTACTGTACCATTACCAGCAATAGTTCCAAACATACCTTGTCTAGAGGAATCCATGCCATACATCGTTATAGTAAGGCCGGTAATGATTTTACCATTGCCATTAAAAGTGCCGGTAAATCCTTGAGCAAACGTCCCAATCGGCGTCCAGTAGCCTGCGCCGGACAGATCAATGTCGGCTATTAATTCGTAGTTAGCATCCAATGTCCATCCTTTGTATCCTTCGGGGTTTTCGTCCTTCCTGCCAACATATTTCAATGTTGCTACATCGTAGACCTTAAACGGAAATTCCTTGCTGCCGTCCGTGTATTCGTTTACATCCGTCCACTTCGCGTAAAGGGTGATGTCTCCGGTTGGAACAATGCCAAAGTCCCATTCAGTATTAAAAGTACCATTATCCAGATACCACCCGTCAAAAACATACGGGAATTTTTCAGGGTCTTCAGGCCTTATCACTGTCCGGCCCTTTACCAATGTCTGACTGGGGACAAAGCTGCCGCCGTTAGTCTCGAAGGTTACGGTTTTTGGCTCCAGTATCTGTATCATGAAAGGGTTTGAACAGTTACTATTTATCAACGAAAAAACAACAACGAGAAAAATGATGAAAAATCGCGCTTTCTTGTTTTTCATCGTTACCTGAGTACCGCCCAAACAATACTGCCGCTAACGATTGCCGTTACCGGAATCGCTATCAGAGTAAAAGTCCTCCAGAACCTTGAGCTTCGTTCGTATCTCGCCGATAAGGCTGACTGCGTCCTGTAAATTTCTGACATTTCGTTCAACCGAATCTGCAAGTCCCTCAGTAAGCTCTCTCGCCCTTGTATTATGCTCTCGTAACTGGCGATTAAGGTCTCGCTCTCGTCCAAGTTCGTCCTCAAGTCGTCCAATAATTTCTGTTGCTCTTCCATATTCAGAATTGTATCTGCTATCAAGCTCTCCAACGCTTCCAGATCTTGGTCTATTGAAGAGAAATCCTGCGAGTATGCCGCCGGCGATAAAAGCAAGCAGAATAAAAAGCAGGAAACGAAAAAGTTTTTTGAAAGAACGGTGTGCTTCATCCAAGATATTTCTCCTTAAAATTTTATTCCGGCGGAAAGTCCCGCTCCCGCCATATATGGATAACCGGCGCGTACAGACGGCTCTATAAACCACCGGCTGCCAAGAGGAAAACGCCATCCAAAGTTAAGCCCCGCGGAAATCATCCCCAATTCTGCGGGCAGGGAAACGGCGTCATCCTTCGGGAAAAATAAAACAGGCCCTCCGGTAAACTGAATAAATGGACCGGAATTTGCCCGGGAGCCAAGCAGATAAAAACGAAAGAGGAAGCACAATTCCAGCGTATTGGGACCGTCTGAACTTAAAAACCAGGAAGCCTTTAAACCTATTGACGTCCCCCTTCCATAACCCAGCGCCATGCTTCCACCCCAGCTCACACCGGAATAGCTGTACATGGCAACTTCCCCGCCCGGGCTTATCCAGAAATCCTCACGTTCCTGCTCAGACTGCGCAAAAACCGTCATAGCAGGCAAAAATACACACAGTGTTAGCAGAAACAGAGTTTTCTTCGGCATTATTTATTATATTACATATTTGACTTATTCGGGAAGGGTATTTTTCAAACAAACAATAAAAGCCGCAAAACCCAATGTTCACGAATGTATAAATCAGAGTCCTTTTAATTGCAGGTACGCCTGTTCCGCCAGACCGAAACCGGCGTTTTTGGTGAAGTCCTTGGCGTATTCATCGTAGAGCATATCCTCGTATATTTCGCCCGCAAAGCCCTCATCAATCAGGCTGGATTTTTGTACGGTGTTTCTCATTGTATTAAGGAGGTTTTTTACCAAAAAAGTTTCCAGTTCAACGCATAGCTCGTAGAGTCTGTCGGTTTTATCAATATCACTCTTGGAGACTTTTGTAGCGTTCCCCGAAGAGACGCCTGTCGAAGAACCGGCTTTTCTTAATATCTCCTGGAAATCAGCGGAACCCTGCGCGGATGCTGTTGATGAAAGGCGGTAATCATCCATATTTAAAAACCCAAGGCCCGTTATTTCCATTTATATTACCTCTTTAGAGTTGTCGCGGTTCCAAGCATATTGTCGCTGGTTTGAATTACGCGGGAATTAAATTCATAGGCGCGCTGCGCGATGATCATGTTGACCATTTCCTGCACAATTGCGACATTGGACATTTCCAGGAATCTGTGTTCAAGAGTGCCCATGCCCTCATAGCCGGGCGTACCGGGAATGGCGTCTCCCGAAGCCTGGCTCACCTTGAAAAGATTTTCACCTATCGCGGTAAGACCCACGGGATTTGGAAAGCGGTACAGTTCAATCCTGCCAACGTCAACTTCCACAACATCGTCGCCCTGTGGAACCCTCACGCTGACCCTGCCGTCCTTTGTAACATTGATGGTTTCGGGCAGGAAAAGTTCCGGCATAAAAATGTCGGGCTGGAGCCAGTAACCGTTGCTGTTAACCATACGCCCATCAGAATCCACTTTAAAGTTGCCGTTACGCGTATACGCCCAGGAGCCGTCGTACATTTGAACCCTGAAAAAACCTTCGCCGTTAATCGCTATGTCGGTGGGCACGTCTGTCTGCTGTAAAGACCCTTGAGTAAAAACCCGCTGGGTGTCGGCTAACTTTACGCCGTGCCCCATCTGAATGCCCACCGGAATGACAGTGTCCTCGGTAGCGGGAGTTCCAGCCACCTTGATTGTCTGATATAGCAGGTCCTCAAAATCCGCCCGTTGTTTTTTGTAGCCGTGAGTATTAACGTTCGCCAGATTATTTGAAATGACATCAATATTCGACTGCTGGCCAATCATCCCTGACGCGCCTGTCCATAAACTTCTAACCATGATTCAACCTCAATTTAAGCCGCGCAAGCGGCGATATCTATCGAATGGCTCCGCGAAGCGGAGACAATACCCTTTTTTTTAGCCAAATTTCGCCACTTGATTTATTAAAGTGCCAAGCGCCGCTTCTTCGGTATGTATCACTTTCTGATTAGCCTCATAAGCGCGGTTTACCTCGATCATCTGAACCATTTCCACCACAGGGTCAACATTGGAAGCCTCAATAAAACCCTGCAAAACCTTGGGACGCCGCGCCTCGCTCATTATCATTGCGGGGCCTGAAGTCTCGCTTTCACGGTAAAGGCTTGAACCCTGTTTTTCCAGATAACGATCGAGCATGAACTCAACAATTTTGAGGGTATCAAGAAGGACAGTTTCCTCCCACTGATTGGATACCCTGCCCACAAGCACTTCAGGATCATCGGCATAGGCGGCGTTGACCCACACCCTGCCTTCATCATCAACCTTAAAATTGTTTGCCTTTACCCTGATGGGGCCGTTTTCGCCCAGTACTGGATAGCCTTCCTTGGTTTCAAGAAAACCTTCCATGCCAAGCACAAAGGAGCCGTTTCTGGTATAACGCTCGCCCCAGGGAGTCGCCACGGTAAAAAATCCCTTGCCTTCAAGCATGAGATCGAAATCGCTTGAGGTTTCCTTGGGGGTTCCCTGCTGAAAATCGGTGTACAATTCGTTTAATTCAACGCCCGTTCCCATTCTACCGATAATTGGCGCGGCATCCGCCGAACCAAAGGGGATAAGATAGACCCCGTCGTCGTTCTGCCGCCTGATCAGCATCTCAGGATTGGCCTTGAAAGCCGCCACATCCCGCTTGTAGCCGTCCGTATCCACATTCGCAAGATTATTCGCCACCGCGTCAAGCCGCCACTGCTGCGCCCTCATGCCGCTGGCTCCGGTATACCACCCTCTGATCAAACCAACCTCCCGGTAGGGTGACTTTTCGGGAACCCGTCTGGTTCCCTCACAAGACCCCTTCTGTATATTTATCGGCATTTGGCGGAGCGGGTTTAGAGGCTAAAGTTCCCAAACAATTTTAATTACAAAAAAACCTGATCGCCGGCAATTACGCCGCCGCGATCAGGTTCTTTCTAAAAAAATATTTTTTAATAATTCCAAAAAACCTTTTTATTCAACAATGGGTTTCTTGGGAGCCGCTTTTTTTACGGCCGGTTTCTTTACGGCGGCTTTTTTTGCAGCAGGTTTTTTAGCCGCAGCTTTTTTCACTGCCGGTTTCTTTGCTGCCGCTTTTTTTACCGCTGGCTTTCTTCCCGGAGTTTTCTTTACGCCGGGTTTTTTCGCTACAGCTTTTTTCGCAGCCGGTTTTTTTGCGGCTGTTTTTTTCGCTGCCGGTTTCTTTGCGGCTGTTTTCTTCGCCGCCGGTTTCTTCACCGCGGTTTTCTTCGCGGCGGTCTTCTTTGCAGATGTTACTGCCATTTTTTCCCCCCTTAAAGGTTTTTTTCTGCCTTTCACCTTGGCAGAGGTGGGTTTACCAGTCTTTGCTGAATCCCCTCCCATTATATTCTTTCCGGTATTTTTAATTACCGCTTGCGCGCCGGCAAGACGCGCTAACGGAACCCGGAACGGTGAACATGATACATAGCTTAACCCTGCCCTATAACAAAAGTCAATAGTCGCAAGATCGCCGCCGTGTTCTCCACAGATACCCATCTTGATATCTGGTTTTACAGATCGACCTTCGCCAATCGCGAATCTTATCAACGCGCCGACTCCTTCTTCATCAATTGATTTGAATGGATCAACATCAAGTACATTCTTCTGCAGATAAACAGGAAGGAAGGAGGCGACATCGTCACGGCTGAAAGCGAAAGTCATCTGTGTAAGATCATTTGTTCCAAAACTGAAGAAGTCCGCGTATTTTGCGATATGCGCAGAGCGAATCGCCGCGCGCGGCACTTCTATCATCGTACCGATGGTAACAGGAACCTTTACACCCGCCGCGCCAAAAACTTTTTCAAGAATTTTTTCGGCGTTGGGACGCAGTAATTTTAATTCTCTGGCTGTAATAACAATAGGAATCATAATTTCAGGATGCACGGGAATTTTTTCTTTTACGCATTCAACCGCGGCATGGGCGATTGCCTCTACCTGCATGTCGTAAATTTCAGGGTATGTTACAGCCAAACGGCATCCGCGATGCCCAAGCATCGGGTTGCTTTCAACAAGAGTTTCGATCTTTGAGGTAAGTTTCGCGATATCTATATTAAGATGGGATGCAAGTTCGCTGATCTCCTCTTTTGTGTGAGGTACAAATTCATGAAGCGGCGGATCAAGAAGCCTTATGACTACAGGACGGCCTTCCATCGCCTTGAAAATACCGAAGAAATCTTTCTGTTGAAGTGGAAGAATCTTTTTAAGCTCTTCTCTTCTCTCCGCTTCCGTGTCCGCGATAATCATGGCGCGGAAATGGATAAGTTTTTCCTTGTCAAAGAACATATGCTCTGTGCGGCAAAGGCCTACGCCCTGCGCGCCGAAATCAAACGCGCGCTTCGCGTCCTCCGGCTGATCGGCGTTAGTTCTGACATCAAACCCTTTAATCCTGCCGCGGACTGCCTGTTTGCGCACGTCATCGCACCATTTAAGGAAAGTATTCATGTCCTTGGAAATTTCCGGCGCTACGAGAGGCAGGCGGCCTTCGTACACTTCACCTGAAGATCCATCGATAGTGATCCAGTCGCCTTCATTGAATGTTTTTCCGCCTATATCCACAGTATTGCCCTGAACCAAAACGCTTTTTGCTCCGGCGACGCATGGAGTTCCCATACCGCGGGCTACAACAGCCGCGTGGCTTGTCATACCTCCTGTGGAAGTAAGAATACCCTGCGAAACAACCATTCCGCCAATGTCTTCTGGACTTGTATCTTTACGCACCAATAACACTTTTTCGCCCTTGGCGTGCCAATTTTCGGCGTCTTTAGCGTTAAAAACAATCTTGCCCGTCGCGGCGCCCGGAGAAGCGTTCAATCCCTTGGTAAGCGCCTTCGCCTGTTTTTGCGCTCTAGAATCGATCATCGGGTGCAAAAGCTGATCAAGATGGGCTTGCGTTACGCGCATAATAGCGGTGTTTTTGTCAATTAAGCCTTCTTCTACCATATCGACCGCGCATTTTACAGCGGCGGTTCCGGCGCGCTTGCCGTTGCGTGTCTGCAGGAGGTAAAGCACACCTTTCTCGACAGTGAACTCCATATCCTGCATATCTTTGAAATGTTTTTCAAGCCGGTTTTTAATAGCGACAAGCTGTTTGTAGATAACGGGATTTTCTTTCTCCAGAGCGGAGATTCTCTCCGGCGTCCTGATACCGGCGACAACATCTTCTCCCTGCGCGTTCATTAAATATTCACCGTAGAATATATTAACGCCGGTTGAAGGATCGCGGCTGAAACATACGCCTGTCCCTGAGTCTTCGCCGAAGTTGCCGAATACCATCGACTGAACATTCACAGCGGTCCCTTTCAGGTGGTGTATATCTTCGATTTGACGGTATTTTATGGCCCTTTCACTCATCCATGAACCGAAAACAGCGTTGATCGCTCCCCAAAGCTGATCAAGCGGAGCCTGCGGGAAATCCTTGCCGGAATATTTTTTAACGATTTTTTTGTATTCATCTACAAGTTTTTCAAGATCGGAAGCGTCAAGATCCGTATCAAGTTCAACTTTTTTTGTTTTCTTAATTGAGTGAAGCGCTTCTTCAAAATGAGAATGTTCAATGCCCATTACCACATCGCCGTACATTTGTATAAAACGCCTGTACGCATCCCACGCGAAACGCGGATTTTTGGTTTTCGCGGCAAGCCCTTTAACGGATTTATCGCTTATTCCAAGGTTAAGAATCGTATCCATCATACCCGGCATGGATACCGCCGCGCCTGAACGAACCGAAACCAAAAGCGGATCGTTAGGATCGCCAAGTTTCTTTTTCATTATCGATTCAAGCTTTCTAAGACCCGCTTCCACTTCTTCTTTTATGCCGGCGGAATATTTCCCCTTGTTCTCGTAATAAGCGGCGCATACTCCGGTGGAAATTGTAAAGCCTGGCGGAACAGGAATTCCAAGGTTAGTCATCTCGGCAAGATTGGCTCCCTTACCTCCCAATTCATTTTTCATTTTAGCATCGCCATCGGCCTTGCCCTGACCGAAGAAGTAAACATTTTTTTGTTTAGCCATTAACTACCTCCATGGTTTCTCTCACACAATAATAACAACTTGGATTAATTTGATCAAGTCGTTATGATTGCATTATGAACTATCTTGACCTTCCTGTCTATAGAAATAAACAAAAAATTTTATCAATGCTTGAAAATAATCAAGCGCTCGTTGTGGAGAGTCCCACAGGTTCCGGCAAGACTACGCAGCTTCCGGTAATTCTTTATGAAGCGGGTTTTGCCGCAAGCGGAATCATAGGAGTGACTCAGCCAAGACGCATTGCGGCGGTCTCGGTAAGCGAATTCATCGCCCGTCAAACGGAAACTTCCATTCCGGGACTCATCGGTTACAAGATGCGCTTCGCCGATCGTACAAATCACGAAACCAAAATCAAAATAATGACCGATGGAATTCTTTTGCAGGAGATGAAACTCGATCCGTGGCTTTCCAAATACAGCCTGCTTATAGTCGATGAGGCGCATGAACGAAGCCTCAATATTGATTTTGTCCTCGGTTTACTCAAGCGAGTGATGGAAGGACGCAGTGATTTTAAAGTGATAATATCATCTGCGACTATCAACGCGGAGGTTTTTTCCGAATATTTCGGCGAATGTCCCATTGTAAAAATAGACGCGCAGCATTTTCCGGTTACATTGATCTATGAACCGCCTGTAACGGGAACGAATATGTATAAAACAGATCGTGAAGAACGTTATAAAACAAAAAGGGACAGGGAGAAAACTGAAAATTCCGCGTTAAATTCCGGCGCGATTGACGAAATTTTGACAAAAATTGAGGTGATTATTACCCGTTTTATCAATGAAGAGCGTGATGGAGATATATTAGTGTTCCTTTCAGGCGAAAAAATGATCAAGGACTGCATAAAACGTCTCGCGCTTTGTTCTGTCAGCGGATTTTTGCATCTTCTTCCGCTATACGGAAGACTCAGCAAGGAAGAACAGGAAAGGATCTTTGAAACCACGCCAAAAAATAAAACAAAGGTGATCATTTCCACAAATATTGCGGAAACTTCCGTTACTATTGACGGAATCACGGCAGTGATCGATTCAGGACTCGCTAAACTTAACTGGTACAATCCCCGCACATTTACTTCCAGCCTGATAGAAGCGCCAATATCAAAGGCATCGGCCAATCAGCGCAAGGGAAGAGCGGGACGCACGCAGGAAGGAACGTGTTACAGACTATACACGCGTAAAGATTTTGAAAACCGCCAACTCTTTACCACGGAAGAAATCTTCCGCACGGATCTATCGGAAGTGATTTTGCGAATGGCAGACTTGGGAATTACAAACTTTGAGGATTTTGATTTTATCGCCGCGCCTGAAAAAGAGGGGCTTATCGGCGGAATTGAAACATTGAATCTGCTTGACGCGCTTGAAAACGATCGCAGCCTGTCAAATACAGGTAAATTGATGACTGAATTCCCCCTTGCGCCGCGTCATTCGCGGATAATTGTCGAAGCGATACTGCATTATCCCGACGTTATACACGAAACAATCGTCGCTGCCGCTTTTTTATCAACGCAAAGCCCGTATATTTTACCTTCGGGAGAAGAAACCGACGCGCGGCAGGCGCATCACCGTTTCCGTGACGATTCAGGCGATTTTATTTCGTACCTGAAACTTTTCAAAGCGTACAACGATTCAAACAACAAATTGAGATTCTGCGAAAAAAATTACCTTGATGAGCGTGCAATGGCTGAAATTGTAAATGTAACGGCGCAATTGGAAGAAATTCTCGCCGCGATGAAGATTCCAGTGCATAGAAGGACGCAGATTCTTTCAGGCGGCGACATAGATGATTACCTGTGCTGTATCGGACGCGGCTTGATACAGTTCGTCTGCGTACGCGAAGGACGCGGAAAAATCGGCTCATACCGAAGTCTTACAGCGGATAGAATCATAATTCACCCGGGATCGGTAATGTTCCGCGTTGATCCTTCATTCATTGTCGCCGGAGAAATTGTACGCACATCCAGAATGTACGCAATGTCGGTTTCTCCACTCTCAAAAACAGTATTGGATCGTATCAAACCCGGTTTTTTCGCAAAATACGGAGAAGATGATGAACTTAAACCGGCAAAACTTAAAAAAGCAAGGGACTTTACCAACAATATTAAAATTGCGGGCGTTGTATTTGAGATAATAACGATCAAGGGAAAGAAAACAGTCCTGCTTCCGTGGGAAAAACTAAAGTCTTTGCGCGATAAAATTTCCGAAGAGACGGTGGTTTACAGGGGATTAAAAGGAAAAATAATTGTAAACGATCAGTACAATCTGCTCGCGGGAGAAAAACTGGATCTTATCCTCTCCCTTTTGCCATTTCTTGACGTGGAAAACGCGTTTTCGCGCAAGAAACCTCGCAAGAGGAATTTCAATTCGCTTGAGGACCTTGCCTCGCTGTTGGATCATCTTGACGATCTCGTAAAACCCGTAACATACAAAAAAAATTCAAAAGAGATGGGATTCCTCGGCATGTTCACCGACGGGGAGGGCAATTATTGGTTCAGAGCGTCCCGGGGCTTTTACACAAGTCTTAACGAAAGCCTTTCCAGTCTTGAAACGCTGATCGATGAGCTTGGAGACGAAGTTGACATTGAGTTAAAGCACATCGTGAATCAGTGTTACCGCAGGCTGTCGGATTATTTAGGCTGAACGGTTTGTAATAGATGCACCGCAAATCCGAGAATTTCCTCTTTCAGATAAACAGCGATAACTTTGCCCGATGGATCTTTTTTCTCACTTGAATAATCAATGGCAATGCCATTACGTTCCAGATGCGCGGCAGCCCGCATAAGGCTGTTGGTACCGATTGCGATATGGCCGTGAACGCCTCGGGCAGTTGGTTTAACAAGTTCTATGCCATCTCCGGCAAAAACGGAACTGTTCCCGTCTTTGAGGGCAAAGCCGAATAACGCGCTAAAAGTATTTGCCGCCCGCATGGCTTCTTCTTTATTACCCGCGTTTACGCCGATATGGGCAAGGCGGAAACCCAGTACATTTAACACGGCTTCCCTGGACAGGGCGGTAATTTTTTCAAAATTGCCGGAGTCGATAAGTTCCGCCGTTACCATCCACGAACCGCCGCACGCCAGAATTTTTTCAAAGGCAATGTACTTCGAGATATTGCCCGCGTTGATTCCGCCGGTGGGCATAAACTTTAGAGAAGGGTATGGAGCGGAAATGGCTTTGATGTAATCAAGCCCTCCTGCCTGTTCCGCCGGAAAAAATTTTACGACATCAAGACCGAATTCAATTGCTTTTTCCATGTCCGACGGGTTGGCGCAGCCTGGGGTGATGGGAATTCCCTTTTGTATGCAATACTCCACAACTTTTGGATTGAAGCCGGGGCTGACAATAAACTTTGCCCCCGCGCCGACAGCCCTGTCAACCTGATCGCAGGTCAACACTGTCCCCGCCCCTACAATCATATTCGGCGCTTCAGTGGATATAAGCCGAATGGATTCCTCTCCCTGCTCCGTTCTGAATGTTACTTCCGCGCACGGAATACCGCCCGCCTCCAACGCTCTCGCCAGCGGCACCGCCTTTTCAACATCGTTAATCGCGATAACAGGAACGATTCCGATTTTTTCAATTCTTTCCAATACTGCGTGCATACTTTCCCCCTTCAATTATGGAAGTTTCCGAACAAGTCCATTATACACTTAAAACGTAATAATTGTCTTTAACCCTTCCGCTTTTTTGGCGTATGTTACAGCGTCCGCGAATTCGGTTATCGCGTAACGCCTGGAGATCAGTTTTTCCAGATTCAGGGTTCCGGCGGCTGCCATTTTCGCTACCGCCCGGTAATGACTTACATTGCCCCTGGTAGAGCCGTGAATGGAAAGCTGCTTGTAATGAATAAGGTTTGTTGAAAGGGTAACCTCGTCCTTTCCGGCGGGGAGACCGCCGAAATATAGAATACGTCCGTTCATTCCGGTGATCTTGAGAGCGTCAATTTGCGCAGACGGCGAAGGGCACGCGGTAATTGTTACGTCAAAGCCCCTGCCGAAAGTCAGCCGCATAGCTGCCTCTTCAAGATCGTCCTCCTCAACAGCCTGTGCCCCAGGAATGAGATCAACGCCTTGCATCATGCGCTGGAGAGACAAATCGCGGATAAAGATTTTCGACGCTCCAAGGTTTTTGGCTAACATGCCGTGCATAATACCTATCGGACCCGCGCCAATGACAAGCACCTTGTCGTTCAGCCGTATGCCTGTCAACAGTTGCCCGTTCAACACGCACGAGGCAGGTTCAATCAGGGATGCAGTATCCATCGGCATGGAATCGTCGAGTATCATCAGGTTCCCCTGTTTTATCGCGTTTTTGGGTATCCTGACATATTCCGCGAAACCACCATCCATATTGATGCCGAAAGCCGTGTACTGTGGGCACAGGTGGGTGTCGCCTGAAACACACCAATCGCAAATACCGCAGCCGATATTAGGAGCGAGGGCAGTCCTCATCCCCTTTTCATAGCCTTTAACGTTTTTTCCCACGCTCTCAATAATACCGGCTATTTCGTGCCCCAGAGTCAGTGGATGATCTTCATCGACTCCCTTATAGCCGTTCCCAATCATCCGCAGATCAGTGCCGCAGATCGCCGCCGCCTTTGTTTTCAGGAGTATCTCATCATTGCCGATCTGCGGGATGTCGCAACCCACTACACGAATGTCATTTGCGCCGAATAACTTTGCCGCTTTCATGAGCCTCCCTAACATCTTGCATACAGCCGGCTATAGCCTCACAATTTGTCCTGTTTTTATCGATTCATTTCCAGCCCGCACAATATCTACAGCCGCCATGCCGTCTGTACCGCTGACCTCGGGCGGTTTTCCTTCCCTGATGGACCGCACAAAACTGATATCTTCATTCACGTACGCTTCAAAAAACAGATCGCTCCAGCTTTTAACGGTGTCTCCCCTGAAATGTTTATCCTTTGTGTAAAGCAAAGTTGTACTACCAGCCAGCCCTCCTATTTCAATGTACCCTTCGGTTCCAACAATATCCACTCTGGCGTCATAGCCGTACTGAACTCCCTGCGCTCCGTCGATATTTCCAAGCATACCGTTTTTCATCCGCACATTCATAAGCACCGTATCGTAAAAATCGGGGTACTTCGTTTTCGCCTCATCGCACCGGAAATTTCCGGCTATCGCGTAAAGACTCTCCGCTTCGCTTCCGGTAAACCAGCGCAAAGTGTCAATATCATGGCTGTTTACCTCCGCCAATGGGCCGTTGCTTTTTTCAATGTCGTACATCCATTCATGAGGGGTGCTGGGCCCGTGTGTCAGGGATTTCACCGTTACCACCTGCCCAATGGAGCCCGTTTCGATCAGTTCTTTTGCGCGCCTGAAATTCGCGTCAAAACGGCGCATAAAACCGATTTGCAGATTTACCCCGACAGCCTGAGCCGCTTCGTTCATCCTTATACATTCTTCCCTGTTCATCGCCATCGGCTTTTCGCAGAGTATGTGTTTTTTTGTCCTTGCCGCTTCTATAACAATCTCATGGTGAAATTCTGTCGGTGCCGCCACTATCACCGCGTCTATTGTTCTGTCAGCCAGTATATCGTGCCAATCTGTGTACCATGCGATTCCAAGTTCTGCCGCCGCCTGCCGGGCGTTTTCTTCAACAACATCGCAGACCGCCGCCATTTTAGCATACGGAACCCGTGACGCGAAATTCCGCGCGTGGATCATGCCGGCCCGGCCCGCTCCGATCAGGGCAAGTCTTATCGTTTCTTTCATTTATACATTTTAATATATACCGCTCAGTGCTTCCATAACTTCAAGGTACTTTTTTACAACGGCTTTGTACTTTTCGTGACGTTCGGGATCGTAATTTATCGGCGGTTTGTTGCGGATGGTTTTTTGTATCGCAGAGCGGTAATCGTCCAGCACGCCCGCGCCAAAACCCGCAATAGCCGCGCTTCCTACAAGGGCTGTGTCCCCCGCCTCGGTACGTATCGCGTCAATGCCCATCACGTCGGCTTTTATCCGCACAAAAAGTTCCGATGCCGCCCCGCCGCCGATTGCGGTCATTTTCGCGAAGTTGCTTTTGGGGTACAGATCCCGCAAGACTGAAAGGTAGTAGGCGTACTCACAGGCAATTCCCTCCATGATTGAGCGGAACAAATGGGCGGGTTTGTGCCTGAGATCAAGGCCGGAAAAACTCCCCTTTAAATTCGGATTGGACGGAAAGACACGTCCCGCGAAATGGGGGATAAAAGTTATCCCCTCGCTTCCTGGAGGAAGAGCCGCGCACTCGTCTTCCAGTTCTTTGTAGGAAAGCGACTGCCTTCCCGTAAAGTTATCCCGAAACCAGCGCACAGTCAGCCCTCCGCCGTTGATGTAGGTCAAAGGAAAGAAACGCCCGTCCTCTGGAGAACGCATCATCATCACGGTCTTGTGCCTGATATCCGGCGAATAGGAACCCACCGCGCAGCAAAGTACCGACGCGGTTCCGGCGCAGTCCAGCAACTGATCGTCCTGAAAAAGCCCGGCTCCGAGGACAGACGCGGCTGTATCCCCCGCCCCGGCGGCTACGGGTATACCGGGGGGAAGCCCGGTCTGCGCGGCGAATTGGCTTGTGGTTTTTCCGACAATTTCAAAAGGAGATGCGATCCGCGCCAGCTTTTCCCTTGCCATGCCAAATGTTTCTATTAACTCATCGCTCCAGGCCTTGTTTTGGTTGTCGGCAAAGCCTGAGTACTGCAAATGTGTCCAGTCAAAGTACGATTCCGTTCCTGGCAATCCGCATATTTTTCCTACTATATAAGTGTGGGGCAGAACGAACGCCGCCGTCTTTTTGTAGGCATCGGGGTGTTCATGCTTCCACCAGAGAATCTTCGGCCCGTGTGTAAAACTTACAGGCGATCCCGTCAGAGCGATAAACCGCTCCTCCGCCCGCTCCTTAACCAGTTTGACGTACTCCTTACAGCGGGTGTCCAGCCAGGAATCGTAGTATGTAGAGGCTTCCCCGTCCTTGTCGATTCCCATGATCCCCGCCATCTGCGAATCGATGCCGATGGCGGCTACTTCTCCCCCGTGTCCCGATTGTTCGACAAGCGATTTTATCACGCGGATCACGGAACCGTAAATGTCATCCGCCTCCTGCCAGGTTGTTCCCGGTTCAGGCTGGATCAGGCGCGATCCCTCAAACGCGGTAGCAACGGCTTTTAGTTCCGTGTCAAAAAGCTGGCCCTTTGTCCCCTGAGTCCCTATATCTATACCTATAAGGTACGCGCCCACTATATCACTTCCGTACTGAAACCGAAAACTTTTGCCAGTTGTACCAATTCATGGGTAATGTCCCCCTGAATAAGAACGGCGTGATGCGAGGACAGTTTTTCCATAACCTTGTGCCCGCTCCCGTTACGGTAACGGATAAGCGCGCCGTTACGGCAATCAGAACCGGGGTACTGCACATAATCCTCTATCTCCGCCTCAATGACAGTGATTCCATTCATGTCGGATCTCAGTTTTGCCATAGTGATGGGACCGCTTTTCATCCTGCAATCGATCACTATGGCGTTGTCATTTACAATCGCCAGTACCTTTGGGCGCATAACCCAGTGGGTACAGAAACTCTGTGGGGCAAAGCCAAAGTACCCGCAGTGAACCCCCAGCGCGTGATTGTCAGGGTCGGCGATGTCAGGGAAAGTGTCGATCCTCTCATGCTTCAACGCCGCCATTCCAACCAGGAACGGGTAGATGTTTGTCATCATCATTGGTTTTTGCAGGGCAGAATACAGTATGAATTTGCTGATGAGGGTAACCGTATCTCCCTCGCAAGCCCAGATGACGCGATCATGTTCAAAAACCCAGTTCCACGCCAGACAGGGCGTCGTATCAGAATGAAACGATTCGTTTAAACAGTTGCTGCCAACTCCGCGGACATTCCCAGTGTTTTGAATCTCTTCCCTTACAGCCATGTAGAGTTTTACCGCCTTCAGGATACTCTCCTCGCTTACACCTTCCTGCGGAACTGCCCTTTCCTTCCACAACGCAGCCGCGTCAGAGTCGGGAATCTCTTTGGCGCGCTGGTTTACCGCTTTCCAGCTTCTGTAAACAATTTTAACGTTAAAAGTTTTTTCTATAACTGCGGTACACTCAGCTTCCCACCAGTAAAATTTTTTAAAAATATTCGCCTGCATCCCTTCGCCGGGATCATCCTGAAACATGAGGAAGTTGATCCCATCTTTCATAGAGCGTTTAACAGCAATGGAGCGGAGTATCACTTTCGCGAGTTCCACATTGTAGGGGGTAAAAACATTGAGAGCCAACTGCAAACGAAGGTAGCTGACGATCTCCCAGTCCCACATTTCCACCGTACCAAAGGACGAAGTAAGCACAATGATTGGAAGCGGGCATTTTTTTAAATCGTCGCGGTGGGAGAATATTGCCCCGATCATCTGGGGAAGGAGAACCGCGTCCGCCCCGTCCGGTATAGGCGTTCCCATCGGCTGTTCAGGCAGGAATTCCGCCGTATCTGAATACAGCTTTTTGAGCGTCTCAAGCTGAGTTCTCCGCTCTCCTGTTTCCCGCTCGTTAGCTTCCGTAAAATACAGTGGCAATAATACCGCTTTCATATTTTAAAAAATAATAGCAAATATTCCATGGATTGTATTCCGCTTCCCGACAGCTATACAATGTCATAACATACTCACATATTATGTTATATTTATACAATTTTTCTGTCAACTTCATTCTTTACATTCTGACAATATTTTGTTATTATAATTAAAATATGATCTTTTTCGGCAAGGATGAAAAATTCCGAATACGGAAGAGATCCAGGAGTTGTAAAACCGGTGCACTCAATAGTCGATTCCATCAATCTGGATAAAAATGTCCCCATTCCGCTGTATTATCAGCTAAAAAAACAGATTCTGGCGTTAATCGAAAGCGCCGCTATCAAGGAAGGGGAACTGCTTCCGCCGGAAAACGATCTCTGCAAATATTTGAACGTTTCCAGACCCACTATCCGACAGGCTTTCACAGAACTGGTAAATGAGGGCTACCTGAACAGGTACAAGGGAAAGGGCACCTTTGTTTCTACCCCAAAAGTAAACGACCGTTTTTTCAGCAAGCTGGAAAGTTTCCATGATGAGATGGTTGAAAAGGGTTACAATCCGCACACGCTTGTCCTGAAGCTGGAAAAGATAGACGGTCCTCACGAAGCCAATGAGCGTTTATCGATCCCCCTTGACGCGCCGCTTATCTATCTCAGCAGGGTGCGGTCGGTGGGAAATGCTCCCCTTGTTTATGTTGAAACTTTCCTGCCCTATAATGAGTATAAACAGCTTATGGATGTTGACTTTACGACAAATTCCCTCTATAACTCGCTGGAAAAACTGTACCGTATAAGAGTCAACCGCGTCAGAAGGGAATTTATGGCAGATAACGCTATCCCAAAAGAGGCAAATCTTTTGAATATTGCCAGGAACAAGGCCCTCTTGCTTGTTAAAACTGTCGCCTATTCCAGCAATGTTTCCAGTCCTGTTGAATTCTCCATCGCCCGCTACCGAGGAGACCTCAACAAATTCAACGTGGAACTTTCCCGGTAACTGTACTCTCTTAAGCGCCGCACTACGCGCGGGCTATGCGGCTTAACTCCTCAAGCTGTTTTGTGTTGATAGTTATATGGAAAACTTCCTGAATCACCTGCGTCCATCCATAGATAAAATAGTTCCAGCCGTCCTCTACATGGAGATTCTTCGCTTCTTTTTGAGCCAGAGCCTGTTTCATAAAGATCATATCCCCACGGTAGTTGATTTCCCAAACCAGGCTGTTTTCGGAATACAGGACAGCGTCCGTTGTCGGTGAGCCGGGACAGTCCTTGCCAAGACCCGTAGCGTTGACCACCAGCGAATAAGGGGGAAGCGCCGAGATGAGTCTATCGTTGTCAGCCGGAGACGGGCTGTGCACATAACGGAATTCAATATGTTTTTCGCAGCCGGAGAGGGCGGCTTTTGCCGAAACAAGCCTTGATTCAGTACAGTTCGAAAGCGTTATACGCTTCGGCCTGTCGTTCCCGGCTTCTTCCCGCGAAAAATACAGCGACATTGCAAGGGAACTGCCTCCGGCTCCCAAAAGCAGGACTTCGCCGCCATTATCCCAGAAACCACGGGGAACAAAATCCTCAAGGGCCATGCCGCTTGATACAGGATCTTTGGCGTGGGCGCAAAAAACCCCGTCCTTTTTGGAAATCGAGGAAACTTCCGCAAGCTTTTCCGCATAGGGATCCGCGTAATCAAACATTTCCCTGCACGCCTTAAAAAGATCCAGCTTGTGAGTGGTTACCAGAGCGCCCAATGAAAGAGGATCATTTTTCAGAAAATTTATAACTTTGCGGTAATCCTCATCCGGCGCGTGTATGGGAAGATCGATACCCCTGATAACAGCCTCCAGCCCAAGAATTTGCGCCCATTTTGGGAAAACCTTCATTATAGACGACTGACCCGTGGTTACGCCTATAAAATAAAAAACCGGCTCTCTGGCTGCTATCAATTCCAACATAGGTTGTTCCAAAATAAATAAAATATCATAACAAATTTACATTAGAGATAAGATAACCCATTTTTTTAAAAAAGTAAAGAAGAATGACAGATAAAAGTAATATTGATAATATGTATTCATATATTGCCCTCCGGCTCATCATTCCCGATTGTCAATCCCCATCTTTTCCTGTACCCTATACCCATGTCTTTCACCTTTTACAACACTCTTGGCCGAAGCCGCCAGCCTTTCAAACCCTTGCGGGAGGGAAAAGTCGGCTTTTATGGATGCGGACCGACGGTATACAACTACGCTCATATCGGGAATTTACGCGCATACGTTCTGCATGACGTATTAGTCCGTTCCCTGCGGCGCGCCGGATACGATGTTAATCACGTGATGAACATTACAGACGTGGGGCATCTTTCAGGCGACACCGACGAAGGTGAAGATAAAATGGTAAAAAGCGCGGAGGAACGGGGAAAAAGCGTTCTTGAAATAGCGGACTTTTACACAAAGGCGTTTTTTAACGATACGGACAGGATGAATATCACGCGGCCTTCGGTGGTTTGCAGGGCTACCGAACATATCGCCGACATGATCACGCTGATTGAACGTATAGAAAGAAACGGTTTTACCTATTTCGCGGGCGGCAATCTCTACTTCGATATCACGCGTTTTCCTTCTTACGGAGAACTTGCCCTCCTGCGGCTGGACGAACTAAAGGCGGGCGCGCGCACGGGGCATGATGAAAACAAGCGCAATCCGCACGATTTTGTGCTTTGGTTTACAAAGAGCAAATTTGAAAATCAGGCGCTTGTCTGGGACAGTCCCTGGGGGCGCGGTTATCCGGGATGGCATATTGAATGTTCCGCAATGAGCATGAAATACCTGGGCGAGAATTTTGACATCCACGCAGGCGGTATCGACCACATTCAAATTCATCACACCAATGAAATTGCCCAGAGCGAAGCCGCCACAAATAAAAAACCCTGGGTATCCTTCTGGCTTCACAACGAGTTTCTTGTGATGGACAGGGGAAAGATGTCCAAATCGTCGGGAACTTTCCTCACATTGCAAAATCTTGTTGACGAGGGCTTCGATCCGCTTGATTACCGTTATTTCCTGCTGGGCGGCCACTACCGCAGCCAGCTTCAGTTTTCCATGGAAAGTTTGAAAGGCGCGAGAAATTCACGCAAATCTCTGATAGACAAGGTTCGATCATTATCGGATAAGGCAAGCGCCGCCGGAGGTAACGGTGAAGAAGGCAGGTATTTATCAGCTTTTAACGCCGCCATTGAGGACGACATTTCCACACCTCGGGCATTGGCGGAACTTTGGGGTCTGCTTCGCGATGGGCCGGCTACGCCTCAGGCGCTGGCGGCGGTTTTCGACATGGACAGAGTCCTGGGTCTCTCTCTTGAAGCCGCATGCGCCGGAAACGGCGAAAACGATGAATTTACGCGGGAAATTGAGGAACTTATCGAGAAACGGGCACAGGCAAAGAAGGCAAAAGACTACGCCGCCGCGGACAGTATAAGACAAAATCTTAAAGAACGCGGTATAATTTTGGAAGACGGGCCGGGCGGAACCTCATGGAAACGCCAATAACAAACAATGTAACAAACGGGGAAAAGGCTTGTTTAAAGAGATAGAGGAAAAATTGGAAGATGACGCAAAAGCCATCGGCATCGAAGGTGATTCAACTGGCAGAAGATGGATTTCCTCTGTTGAATTCAGGAAACTCTACGATTCCGCTTTTCAGGTTTTGTTCAGAGTGGCTCTTAGAATTACCAACAGCAGGGAAGCGGCTGAAGACCTCTGTCAGGAAAGTTTTTTTCGATTGTACGAAAAAAACATGGTTTTTCCAAATTCGGAGGAGGCAAAGTACTGGCTTATTCGTGTTGTGAAAAACGCCGCGTTGAATTACGCGAAGCGGAAGGAACGGGAGCGCAAGGCGTACCAGAAGGCCTTTCGGGAAGACGACAGACGGGAGGAAACCGGGGAAGGACTGCTTGTAAGAAAGGAAACAACTGAGGAAATCAAGGAAGCCCTTGATAAATTACCGGAGAATTTGCGTATGGTGTTGGTATTTAAAGAGTATGCTGAAATGAATTACAAGGAAATCGGCAGAGTTCTTGGTATCAGCGAAGGAAACGTTAAAGTACGGGTATTCAGAGCCCGGGAGCGGCTTGCCGCGCTTTTACAAGGTGGTACAAATGTGTCCTGATCCACAACTACTTTCGACTTACATAGACGGGGAACTTCCCTCGCCGTGGAAAGAAAAACTGGAAGCCCATTTAGAACAATGTCCCGGATGCGCGGAAAAACTTGAAATTTTCCAGCGGCAGAGGCTTTTTATCAAAGAAGCCGGAGTACAGTCGTCAGAAGAAAACGTATTTGTGGGAACGGCAAAGGAAAGGATTTGGCGTAATCTGGAAGCCAAACACCGTATGCGCCGCGACAACCTGTGGAGGCGCAGACTCTCCATTCCATTGCCGGCGGCAGCGGCGGCGGCGGTAATCATCACGCTCCTTACCGTAATGTGGCTTCGTGGAAGCCCCAACAGCAGCAGCGGATTAGCCCAACCGGCCGACCCTGCATCAATGGCAAATTTTGTCCTTGCCGCCGAAGAAGAGCCCAGTATTATACCCATGGCGGACCTGAACAGCGTACTTCAATATCTGGGAGCGGATGGTTCCGATATTATCATATTACAACTACCGGAAAGCAAGAGTTTTTTAAGATCGGGTGAGCCGGCCATTGTCAGGGCTGCCGATTATTCACGGAGAAATCCATAGAATGAAACATTCTTTATACCTGTTCAGCGCGTTTTTCATTTTTACCGCAAGTGTGCCAATTTACGCACAGGATCAGGGGATGGGCGGAATGATGCAGGGACTCAGAAGGCGGGCGTTGGTTCTTGATATAAGCGCGAGAGTTTTGGAAGAGGAAGAGGTCGTTGTCTGGAATGAGAATCACCGTAAATTAGCGATACCCGGCAGTCCTGTGGGGATTAAACTGGTAGGTTCAAACATAATTGTAGTGATACAGTTTACGCCCTTCATCCTCCGCAACGGAAATATACTGGTAGCTCAGGGGCAGATCTGGATTGAAGATCCGGAACAGGGCATTATTTACTACACGTCAATTCAGACAATCCCAATGGAATTTGACGAGCCAATTTATTTCTTCCCCCTTGGTACGTCCCAGCAGTTGGACCCGTCAATAGAAATAATACTAACCGTAAATATGTACGACGATGAAACCCTTCTCCCGGCGGAAATATCCGAAAATCCATAAAATGCCAGTCAAGTTTTTAAAAGCCGCGTTTGTACTTTCAATATTGTTCGTGTCATGTAATTCAAGAACTCCGGTCATATCTGCAATTGATCCGAAAATCGGGAGGATGGGGGAAGTTATCACCCTTACGGGAAGCAACTTCGGCGCTTCAAGGGACGAATCATACGTTACAATCGCGGGAACAGCTCCGACAAGTTCATCGTACCACCAGTGGCAGGATGATCTTATAATGGTCAGAGTTCCGGAATCGGGGGACTCAGGGCTGGTCTATGTACACGTTGGGGGAAAGAGAAGCAACGGCGTTTTGTTTTCAAATTCCGCCGCCGTTCCAAGACCCGTCGAAGGTGAAGATTTCGGGCTGGAACCGAGGATTACCGCTGTAAGCCCGCAGACAGGCGCGCCCGGCTCGATAATAACCATCACTGGAAACAACTTCGGCGTTTCCAGGGAAAATGGAGGCGTGTTCTTCTCCTGGGATTTTGAATCGTCCTCGTTCAATCCGTATGTGGTGAGGGATCCTGAATTTATCGAGGTTTCAGAAACTGAATTTGGCTATGAATCGTGGAGTATGCGTGAAATACGCGTCCGCCTGCCGGACGGAGCCATAAGCGGCAATCTGGAAATCATAACTCCGCATGGAAAATCCCGTCCTGTTTTTTTTGATGTCAGCGGCAAGCCCGGCATTAAAACATTCAGGGATAAACTCAGCTACACTATAAGTTATTCGGTAGACGTAAGAATCCTTGAAGCGACAAGGCCAAATACCCTGTACCTTTGGGTGCCGGTGCCGGTTACATCTCCTTCACAGCGAAACGTTACCCTTATCTCCCGCAGTATGGAACCGTTTGTGGAAAATTACAGAGGGGTAAGCCTTTTTAAACTTGACAACCTCGCGGCAAACTCAGGCCAGGTTATCAATCTTTCTTTTAGTGTTGATATTTACGCGCAGGAAACAAGCGTAAGACCCTTATCAATAAGGCAGGAAGATACTCCCATCCTCGCGGCATACACTCAAAGTTCAAGCCTGATCCCCTCTGACGAGGCGGCAATCAGATCAACAGTAAATACAATTACGGGCAGGGAACAGAATCCCTATGTTAAAGCAAGGCAAATTTACGACTGGATTATCAACAATATTCAGATAACGGAACATTTGAACTCTCCCGTAACAAGTATTATTGAAGCTCTGGAAAACAGGGAAGCCGATCCTTACAACGCCGCCATGCTTTACACAGCGATGGCGCGCGCCGCAAGACTGCCCTGTATTCCGGTCGCCGGCGTACTTGTAAACCGCAGCGGACAGACAATCCGCCATTACTGGGCGGAATTCTGGATCGATGGTTTTGGCTGGCTGCCGGTTGATCCAGCGATGGGCGCGGGGGCTGTTCCTGAATCCTACATAAGCAAACAGGATATTGTGAACTACTACTTCGGCAATTTGGACGGACAGAGGATCGCTTTTTCAAGAGGGGAGATAAATCTTTCACAGATAGAAAACCGGGGCAGGCTTGTTTTTCACACGCAATCGTACTCCCTGCAGAATATCTGGGAAGAAGCGGCGGGAGGACTGGAATCTTATTCCAGTCTTTGGGGGGATATAATAATCAACGGAATCTATGTACAATAAATTATGGTAACGGTAATTTCATTGGGCGGCTCGATAGTCGCCCCCGACGGAGTTGACGTCCGTTTTTTAACGGATTTTGTAAGCCTCATTCGTTCATTTATCGAAGCGGATTCAAACAGGCGTTTTATTTTCGTGGTAGGCGGCGGCGGTCCGGCACGTCATTGGCAGAACGCTTACCGGGAAATATACGGGGACATTAACACCGGAGGTGTTAACACCGAAGGTGTTAAGGATGAAGAAGCCGACTGGATTGGAATAATGGCAACCCGGCTAAACGCGCAGCTTGTGAAAGCCGTAATGGGCGAATGGTGCAATCAGGAAGTAGTAACAAATCCCGGTCACGTTGATCCCCTGACAAACCGCGTGCTTGTCGCCGCCGGCTGGAAACCCGGTTTTTCAACGGATTACGACGCCGTTCTCCTGGCGGAACGTTTCCGCGCGGACGCTGTTATCAACCTTTCCAACATTGAAAAAGTCTATACCGCCGATCCAAAGACCGACCCAAACGCGCGTCCCATCGACAAAATCTCCTGGGCTGATTTTCGCTCCATTGTCGGCGATGAATGGATTCCCGGAAAAAATGTTCCCTTTGATCCTGTGGCAAGCAGCCACGCGGAAAAAATCGGACTGAAAGTGATCTGCGCTTCGGGAAGGAACCTTGAAAACCTGAAAAAGATCCTCTCCGGCGAAGAATACGTTGGAACCACTATCGGGTAGCCTCTGAGGAAACTGTAAATTCCATAACTTATCCAAAAAATTGCAGAAGTTCTTCCGGCTTGTCAATTACACACCTGGCTCCCGCATCGATGATGATTTGCCGACTGCGGTAACCCCAGCTTACACCAAGCGGAAAACAGCCGGAAGAAACGGCGGTTTCAATATCAACCTCAGAGTCGCCGGCAAAAATGACATCAGCCGGGTTAAGGTCCATCTCTACCAAAAGATCCCAGACACATCCGGGATCGGGTTTACGCGGACTTCCACTGACTTCACCTCTTACAATATTAAAGGAATTCACCGGAAAGAGACGGCTTATCACAAGCTGCGCGGTTGGATCGTTCTTGTTTGTAAGAACCGCCGTTTTTACCTTTTTTCGGCGAAGCTCCGCCACAAGTTCCGGTATTCCAGGATAGGCAACAGTTTTCACCACGGGTTCTTCAGTGTAGAACCGGATGGCATCCGCGGCCGCAAGCTCCGCGTTTTTTTCAAGATCGTCTTTAACGCCGCCTGCCTGAAGGCAAAGAAAAGCCAAATGACGTATGCCCCACCCTACCTTGTCTTTGTAGGCTTCCATTTCCAAAACAGGAAAGCCGTGCAGTTCCAACGCTTTGTTCATGGACGCCGCAATGTCCTGGAGAGTATCAGCCAGTGTTCCGTCAAGATCAAAAATTACGCCTCTATGTTTCATAGAATTTTACAACGCCCTTTGTTACATCCATAATGTTTTAAAAACTTATTATACTGTATAATATTACAATAACACAGTTTTTATCTAACAAGGAGAGCCGCTATCATGAATGGAATCCACATAAACCAGTTGGGCTACAGGACGAACGATCCAAAAAAAGCTGTTGTACTTTGCATAACCACTGAAGAACATCCAGACCAGGACGACGCGGCGTTTAGCGTTGTCCGCCTATCCGACAAAGCCGTTGTCTACAGCGGAACGGCAGGACAGCCCGTTACGGATTCCGCGTCAACAGATACTGTGCGCGTAGCCGATTTTTCAGTTTTCACAGGAGAGGGAGAATATGTTGTCTGTACCTCCTGTGCGCGTTCATACCCGTTTACAATCAGCGGCAATCCATACTCAGGGCTGCGGGAGGCCTTGCTGGAAATGTTTAACTATCAGAAATGCGGAGTCGATCTTGAATGTGGTCTTTGGTCCCATCCCGCGTGCCATACCTCTCCCGCGAAAGTGTACGACACAAACGAAAAGAAAGACGTTACAGGCGGCTGGCATGACGCCGGAGATTACGGACGTTACATTGTTCCCGCCGCGAAAGCCGTCGCGGATTTGCTTTTGGCGTACAGGTTTTCCTCAAATCCCGATTCAAAACTTTTGGAAACTGTGTGGTTTGAAATTGAATGGATGCTGAAAATGCAGGACGAAAAAACAGGCGGCGTTTACCACAAGGTTAGCTGTGAGCGGTTTAACGCGCTTGATGAAATGCCGCAGGACGAACACGGTGAACTGTTCCTCTCGCCGATTTCATCGACGGCAACCGCCGACTTCGCCGCTTCAATGGCGCTTGCCTGCGGCTTTTATCCTGAGCAAAAGGAAAAATTACTGAGCGCGGCAAAGAGCGCGTGGAACTGGTGCGTCGCAAACCCTGAAATGCCCGGTTTCAAAAATCCTCCCAGCATCTTCACCGGCGGATACGGAGACGACAACGACAGGGACGAGCGTTTCTGGGCGGCTTGCGAATTGTTTGCGGCGACAGGAGAGGAAACGTACCATGACTACATAAAGGCAAACGAGCTTTACACAAAAACCTCCGACGAACCTGAATGGAGAAAATCCTCATCGGGACTGGGCTGGGGCAATATGACTTCCTACGGGCTTATAGCGTACCTGTTTCACACTTCCTTTAAAACAGATGACGGCGTAACACAGCGGATGAAAAACGAGATTCTCAGCCGCTGCGAAAATATTTTTATGTCTTACAGAAAAAATCCCTACGGCATCTCGTTAGGTGAATTTTATGTGTGGGGGAGCAATATGACGGTCGCGAATAACGCCATGATGCTGATACTTGGCAGCCGTCTTGCACCTAACGGCTCTGAATATACACAGGCCGCGCTTGAACATTTCCACTACCTTTTGGGCAGGAACCCCCTGTCGAAAAGCTACATTACGGGCTTTGGCTCCAACCCTTCAAAAAACCCGCATCACCGCCCGTCTGTCGCGAAGGGAACCGCCGTACCCGGCATGGTTGTCGGAGGGCCCTGTATGCATGTAAACCGGGACCCCGCCCTTAACATCCATTGCGCCGACGCTCCTCCGGCAAAGCGTTATGTTGATCATAAGTACAGCTTCGCTTCCAACGAAATCACGATCTACTGGAACTCACCTGTGTATTTTGTTATGGCGGCTCTGGGTTTGTAGGATGGAGGCTTGACAAATTCCCTGAAAATGATATACCATTTTTTTAAGATTTTTTGTATTACGGCATATTTATTTTTTTAAGGAGGAAAATTGTGAAAAATTCAAAAAAACTTGTCGTCTTATCATTGATGTCATTAATGGCATTTATGGTTTTCACTTCATGCCAGAGGGGCGCTGCCGGATCAGGCGGCACTGCCGGCAAACCGACTACGCCGCAGGGCAGGCTGGTTGTCGGCGTAAACGCCATGAACGGCAACATGTTTACAGGCTGGGACAACCTGGTGGCGAACGCGAATACCAAGGATATTATCAATGGTTATTCTACCATTATGTACACGGCGGACGACCAGTTTATCCCGGACCCGGTTGTTGTAAAGAGCCTGACAACCACGGAAAACGCCGACGGCGGAAAGACCTATACTATCGAAATCAACTCCGGTTTGGTCTGGAACGACGGCACGGCAATCACCGCCAAGGACTACATGTTCGCCGCGCTCTTTGACTGCAGCCCCCAGATGATGGAGTTGGGCGCGAGGCGCTGGGTAGGAGGGGACGTTTACCGGGGTTATGAAGCCTATAACTCAGGCCAGACGAATGTTTTCACCGGTTTCCGCCTTCTTGGTCAATATAGCTTCTCGGTTACCATTGCCCCCGTGGACGGGGACGGCGAACCGACTTACCCCTTCTGGTTCGAGATAACCTATGCCGCTGTAGGCCCGCTCCCCTTGCACATACTTGCCCCGGGCTGCGATGTTATTGACAATGGCAACGGTATACAGATGTCAGGCCCCTTCACTACCGACCTCCTCAGGAGCACGGTTGACAACGGCTCGACCGGTTACCGCTATACGCCGTACGTCACCTGCGGACCCTACAAGTTTGTCAGCTATGACCCCACCGCCTACATCATCACCCTTGAAGTGAACGACAAGTACGCCGGCGAGGGCCCCGAGAAGACAAAACCCCTAATCAAAAACCTGATCTTTAAGATGACTACACAGGCGACCGAAATTGACGAGTTGAGGGCCGGCACGGTAGACTTGCTCATTCAGCTTTCAGGAGCCACCAGCATAAACGCCGGCCTCGACGTTGTAGACGCGGGCAGGGCGGACTACATCACCTACGCCCGCAACGGCTACGGCAAGATCACCTTCCACTGCGACTGGGGTCCGACACAGTTCGCCGAGGTGCGCCGCGCCATCGCGTTCTGCATGAACCGTGAGGAATTCGTGCGCCAGTACACGGGCGGTTACGGAGTTATCGTACACAGCCGCATCGGTAACGCGCAGTGGACGTACAGGGAAAACCGCTCCGCGCTCGAAAGGAACCTGACTGTCTACACTGTCAACCTCCAAAGGGCAAGGGAAGAACTTGACGCCGCCGGTTTCACGCTGACTTCTACAGGCGCGCCCTATACCGGCACAGGCACCCGCTACAAGAGGATGCCTGATAACAGCCTCATGGCTCTCCGCATTGAGTGGTTCTCTCCCGATTCAAACCCCATCGGTGAGATGCTCAGCACCTTCCTCGACGATAACTGGGCAGCGGTCGGCGGGGAAATCAGCCACGACTGGGGCGACACAGCCGCGTTCGGCAACGCGCTTTACGGCTCCGGCAAACGCTACAACATGATCAACGGCGGAACCGGTTTCAGCGTTCAGGATTCACCCTGGTATTACTATGTTCCCGACGAGGAAATGTTCGGCTACTGGAACGGCAACTTCATCATGGACGATCTCCTTAACAGGTACACCCAGGATATGAGGCAGACCACCCCCGGCGACAACGCCTCGTTCTCAAGGAGCTGGCTCAACTTTGTTACGCGCTTCAACGAGATCCTCCCCGATCTCCCGCTCTACTCCGACGAGTACCACGACTTCTTCAATCCGAAGCTGAAGGGTTTCTCCCATTCCGCGCTCTATCCGTGGACTTCCGCGATCATGAGCGCCTGGGTTGATGAGTAGGAATTAAATTGGGAATTAGGAAGGGGGTTGTTGTCAGAGAGTTTAGCGTAATGCAATAAGCTCAGATTGCTGACAACAACCCTGCTTCCTAAAATTGATGAGGTAAAGACCAGTGTTAAGTTATTATTTACGCCGTGTGTTGTATATCATCGTTGTCTTCTTCATCATGTCGGTTATCATTTTCTTTCTCTTCAAACTTACGCCGGCTGATCCGGTGAGGATTTATACGGCGGATTTGCAGCAGTCGATGAAGCCGGCGGAGTTTGAGAAACTGCAGGCAGAGGTCAGGGCCTTCCTTGGGCTTGATCAAAACATTGTGATTCAATACTTCAAGTGGATGGGCAAGACGCTCCAGGGCGATTTCGGGCTTTCAATCATTTACCGGCAGCCTGTCATGAGCGTCATCAAGGCGCCGATGTCAAACACCCTGAAACTCAACGCGATTACGATGCTTCTGGTTTTCGCGATTACGATCCCGCTCGGCATCACGACGGCGGTGAAAAAGGGCACAGTTTACGACAACACCGTTCAGGTCATCACAATTCTGGGCTATTCCCTTCCGGTCTTCGTAACCGCGCTGGCGGCGATGCTCCTCTTTTCCCTAGTACTGAAATGGCTGCCGCTGACCGGCACGTACACGCCGGGCTTCCAGGGCTCATCATTCGAGTTTTTCCTTGACAGGGCGAAGCACATGATACTGCCGGTCGGCGTCATGGTGTTTACAAGTCTCGGCAGCCTGACCCGCTACATACGCGTCACAATGATCGACGCGCTGCGTACGGACTACATCAGAACCGCGCGCGCGAAAGGTTTGGCTGAAAAGGTCGTGATCTATTCGCACGCGTTCCGTAACTCGCTCATCCCGTTTGTAACAGTTCTTGTGAGCTGGTTTATTAGCCTGTTCGGCGGCTCAGTGATGGTCGAGCGCATTTTTTTGTGGAACGGCATGGGCAATCTTCTTATTAGCGCGATTACCCAGTTTGATTACGCGGTTGTTCTCGCGCTGGAGATGTTCTACGTGCTGATCGCGCTTATCGGCAACCTGATCATTGACATTGCGTATACCTTCGTTGATCCGCGCATCAGGCTTTCTTAAATCAGGAATAAGGAGTGAAGAATTAGAAAAATGATACTGAAAAAACTGAAAAAAAAGATAAACATGAATGTAAACATAACTGAAGAGGAACTTGTTCAAAGCCCCGGCCGCACGGCTTTGAGGAATTTCTTCGAGCGTAAGCTCAGTATTGTCGGCATGGCGGTGTTTCTGTTTATTTTCATCTCCTGCTTCGTGCTTTCGTTTATAATCCCGATCAACCTCCGCTACACTGACTCCACGAGGATGAACCTGCCGCCGGCTTTTAACTACCTCGCGCTGCCGGCAGCCCTGGCCAATAACGCAAAAACGCTTGATTTCGGCTCGACATTCGGCGCGGGGATAGACCGTAACGGCAATCTCTACATGTGGGGAACCATGCCCGACAAGGTGAAGAACAACGTCCCCGCTAACATGGGGAGACTGAAACTCATTGCCTGCGGCCTTGACCACATCGCGGCTGTCTCCGAGGACGGCAGGGTTTACGCGTGGGGCAACGACAGGCTCAACATAATCCGTATCGCGGACTCAGTCCAGGGCAAAAACATCGTCGCGATTCAGGCGGGCTATCAGGTAACGGTTGCCCTTGACGACGAGGGGACATTGCACTTCTGGGGCAACGAAAACAACTACAGCTTCCGCCCCGGAGACAATCAGGGTAACTTCAGCGACTTCACGATTAATATTTCTACAGTGATCGCGATTACAAAAGACGGGGACGTGGTCGCCTTGACACAAGCCGACTCGGCGTTCACCCGCATCCCCGCCTCTGCGCACGGCAGAACCATCGACATCGCCTCCACGGACGACGTCGCCGCGGCGCTGCTCCGCGACGGGACGGTTGTAACCTGGGGCGCGACGCACTTCCCGGCGATTGATGTGCCCGAAGAAATACAGGGCAGGGTGAGGTCTATAAACGCCGGGCGTACGCATTTTTCCGCCCTGCTTGACGACGGCTCGGTGGTCTCCTGGGGCGACAACGCGTTTGGTCAGTCCAGTTATCCCAGCCTTAAGGGATTCAGGGAAGTGCTTACCGACTACTACCAGAACGCCGCGATTAACCAGGACGGACGCGTCGTCACATGGGGTCAGAGGGGCTATCTAATGGGGACCGACCAGTGGGGGCGCGACGTGTTCACAAGGGTTGTGTACGGCGGGCGTATCAGCCTGACCGTCGGCTTCATCTCGGTTGTCATTTCAGGATTGCTCGGCATAATCATCGGCGGGTTTTCCGGCTACTTCGGGGGTAAGGTGGATATGTTCCTCATGCGCCTTGCGGAAGTCGTAGGCTCCATACCGCAGCTTCCGCTCCTGATCATACTTTCCCACATCGTGCAGAACACGGTCCCTGAGACCATTCGCGTGATTATGGTTATGGTCATCATCGGCGTTCTAAACTGGCCGTGGCTGGCAAGGATCACGAGGGGGCAGATCCTCTCGGAAAAGGAAAACGAGTTTGTGACCGCCGCCAAAGCAATGGGCGTACGAGAGAGTCTCATCATCTTCAAGCACATCCTTCCCAATGTGCTGCCGGTTATACTGGTGAACCTCACCCTGAGTCTGGCGACATGTATCCTGATTGAATCGAGCCTTTCATACCTGGGCTTCGGGGTTATTGAACCGACGCCTACCTGGGGCAATATGCTGAACAAGTGCGTTGACGCGATTGTCATTCGAACGTACTGGTGGCGCTGGGTGTTTCCCGCGCTGACCCTCGGGCTGGTTGTACTCAGCATCAACGTCATGGGCGACGGACTCAGGGATGCCATCGATCCCAAATCCAATGACAGGTAACAATATGGCGTTAATGGAAGTCAGGGATTTGCATACCTATTTCACTACGAGGCGCGGCATTGTAAAAGCCGTGTTCGGAGTTTCCTACGCCGTGGAAGCGGGACGTACCCTTGGCATTGTCGGTGAAAGCGGAAGCGGAAAATCCGTCTCAGCCATGAGTATCCTGCGGCTTCTGGACGGAAACGGTTATATTGAGTCCGGTGAAATCTTTTTCGACGGGCAGGATCTGGTAAAACTGCCAATGAAGGATATTTATAAAATCCGCGGCAACAAGATATCCGTGATCTTTCAGGAACCAATGACAAGCCTCAATCCTGTATTCAAGGTTGAGCGGCAGATTGGAGAATCATTTATGGTTCATCAGGGTATGAATAAAAAACAGGCATACTCAGAATCGGTAAAGATGCTTGCCGACGTGCAGATTCCCAACCCGGACAAAGTGGCGAAGCAGTACCCGTTCCAGCTTTCAGGCGGAATGCGCCAGCGGGTAATGATCGCGATGGCTCTTGCCTGCCGCCCTCGTCTGTTGATAGCCGATGAGCCAACCACCGCCCTGGACGTAACAATACAGGCGCAGATACTCAGATTGATGAACGAGCTGAAAAGAGAGAACGGCGCTTCCATCCTGTTTATCACCCACGACCTTGGGGTTATAAATGAGATGGCGGACGATGTGGCGGTTATGTACTGCGGGCAGGTCGTGGAAACAGCCCCTGTTCGTACCATTTTCAGCCCCAGCGTTTTTTCTCATCCCTATACCGAGGGCTTGATGACTTCCATTCCGCAGCTTGACACCCCGCAGGGCGTCAGGCTTGAGGCAATTCAGGGCAGTGTGCCTCATCCACTGGACATTCCTTCCGGCTGCCGTTTCGCCCCGCGCTGCAAGTACTGTCAGGATGAGTGCAACAAGAACAGCCCTCCGTACATGGAAGTCGCGCCAGGTCAGGGCGTGCGCTGTTTCTACCCAAAGAAGGAAGAGCGCCTGACACTCCCAAAACATGCGGTAATACAGGGGAAGGAAGTATAAAATGGCGCAAGTTTCCATTCAAACCAACAGCTTTGATGAAAAAGTCATTGACCTTGCGGGAAACGTCACAATTCCAACTAAAAACGGCAAAAAAACCCTGCTCAGTATCCGGGACTTAAAACAGTACTTTCCCGTCAAGGGACACAAGGACATGTTTGTCAAAGCCAACGACGGTATTACCATTGACATACACGAAGGCGAAACGTTGGGACTTGTGGGAGAGAGCGGCTGCGGCAAATCCACACTGGGCAGAACACTGCTTCAGCTTTACACACAGACAGAGGGGCGTACGTTTTTTTACGGACAGCCGCTTGACAGAATCGCGCCGAGGTATTTGCATGATACAATCAAAAAACTGTCAAGTGAAAAGAAGCGCCTGACGGAACTTTACACGGCGGACAGAAAGGCGGCGGAAAAAGCGTTTCTTGACATGGTTCAGATTTTCGGCGGGCTGCTCCTGTCCCCTGACGAAGATAAAATCATCGCGGCCTATATGGAACACTACAACGCGGCTGTAGCACGTAACGGCATACTCGGCGAGATCGCCGAAGCCAGGCTGGCAAGCGCCGCCGGAAAAAGTGCGAAAACTGAAACCCCTGAAGGAGCCTCCGCCGAACAACAAAAAGCCCTCCTTGACGCGGAAGAAAAACTGAAACAAATGGCGGCGGCTATTGAACAGATACGGCAATCCGCGGCGTATATAGAGGGCTTTAATGAACTGGAACGCTTAAGGGATGACGGCATTGATCTGGCGCGGCTCAGTTATAACGAAATGCGCCAGTTGCGCCGGGACATGCAGATCATATTTCAGGACCCGTATTCGTCGCTGAACCCGCGCATGACTGTAGGACAGATCATCGGCGAGGGTCCTTTGGCGCACGGTTTCTTTTCAGGCACCGGAGAGGCATTGCAGGATCATGTGATGAAGGTCATGGAGGACTGCGGTCTTGCTCCCTACATGATCCACCGTTACCCTCATCAGTTCTCAGGCGGACAGCGTCAGCGGATAGGGATTGCCCGCTCCCTTGCGGTAAGACCCAAGTTCGTTGTCTGCGACGAGGCGGTATCCGCTCTGGACGTGTCTATCCAGTCGCAGATCCTCAATTTGCTGTCGGATCTCAAGGAAAAAGAAAATCTCACCTACCTGTTTATTTCACACGATCTTTCGGTGGTAAAATACATAAGCGACAGAATTGGCGTAATGTACCTTGGCAACATAGTTGAGCTTGCCGGCTCCGAAGAAATTTTCAGGCGTCCGCTTCACCCATACACCGAAGCCCTGCTGTCGGCGATTCCCACCACTAACGTTGACAAGCCCAAAAACCCGATCATCCTGGAAGGCGACATCCCCAGTCCTATCAATCCGCCAAAAGGGTGCAAGTTCCACACCCGCTGCCGTTATGTTACGGATGTCTGTAAGGAAGTTACGCCTCCCCTAATCGAAAACGGAAGCGGACACTTCGCCGCCTGCCACCATTGTCTTGCCTGATATGTGGTTCCTTCACAAACGCCGGTTCAGGAAACTGGTAAACGAAAAAGAAGCCGAGAAAAATTTCGCCGAGGTTAAGCCCGAACTTGAAAAGGACGATCCCCCGGCAATGGTTATCGCCGCCCTTCTTGTCTTTATGCCGTTTGTTCTGGCGATTATCGGTATACTGCTGTTTATTGCGTGGCTGCTTGACGTTTTCTAGTAGTCCATGTGAGAAAATTTAGAACTGTTCCTGAAATATCGAAGCCCTATCTATATAAACAAAATATATATCATTAAGCCGTTTGTCACTTAGAAAGAGACATTGATCCTAACTCTATCGCTTCGGCTACTCTGTCCAGTTTATCCAGCAATAACCCGTCACGGTACGCGATGACTGCGCCGCAAGCGGAACAACAGATAAACGACATGCTGAAATCGTCAACAGATACTGATTCGAAAACAGTAGATTCGCATTTTGGGCATTTGGGTTTAGACATTTTAACCTCCGTATTTTTAATATATCCACGCACGCGGGATGACCGGCAACCGTTCCATTATACCACGGGAAGTTATTGGATAATTCCTTGCAGGATACAGGATATAATTAACTTAGCAAATGGAGCTTAAAATGTCAAGAAAAATATCTCAAAACGCAACATTTTTCCATATCTTCGCAACATTCAGCCATGTTAAAGAACACCGGGAGCGGTATTTTTCCAGCGAGGTAACATAGTTCTTGAAAATGTGTATTTTTCGTGTAGAATAGGTTATAAGGAACAGAAATGCGGGTTCAATTGAACAATGTCAAGCGTGTTCTCTCCCTGTTCGGGGTGGGCGTTCTTATTTTCGCCGTCTCGACAGCTGCCCATGCCCAAACAGCAAGCCGCACTGAAGGCGCAAATACGCTTTACTACTCTACCCTGCACGAAGCCTTTGAAGCCGCAGCCGGAACGTCCATTGACGCGCCCGATGAAATCACCCTGCTTGCGGACATCACCGTATACGAACCCCTGACAGTCGATGAGGGGAAACACATCAGGCTTGTGCCGGACGGAAACAGAACCATACGGCGCGGCAGCGGCTTCCTGGAGTACCCGGTTATTTGGGTCAGCGGAGAAGCCGCGAGTCTCAGTTTGGGTAAACCCGGCATGGAAGGCGAACTTATTATTGACGGCGGCTATTTGAACACCCCGCCAATCGAGGCTCATACGCCCTTGATCGCGGTAAGCGGGCCGGACGCGAAACTGGTGATGTACGACAAAGTTACCCTTCAAAATAATTATAATATTGGCAGCCCGCGCGGGACCAGTATCTACCAGAACGGCGCGGGCGTGTTTATCCGCACAGCCGGAGACAGTAACAGGCTGG